>Ga0308014_1000229_pt1 | contig 15753 bp, 15 predicted proteins | sample Neamet229_FD_203154 | JGI IMG/M metagenome (GOLD analysis project Ga0308014, IMG submission 203154) | Marine microbial communities from water near the shore, Antarctic Ocean - #229 | ecosystem: Environmental > Aquatic > Marine > Unclassified | place: Southern Ocean | collected 2014-07-28 | reverse complement strand
AGATCTTGGTTGAGGGCGAACCTTCATTAAATTTAGTTCTATTGGAGCGGGTAGAGGGAATCGAACCCTCGTGATCAGCTTGGAAGGCTGGAGCTTTACCATTAAGCTATACCCGCTTCACTGAGTAGAGGAATACCTGCCCACAGAAGAGGCCGCAAGCTTTTTTTATCTCGATTGGGTGGATTTTTGAATTCTCCAAGCCCAATGCCCCTGCCTTGAGGCAGCAGAAGGAATATGAAAGATCTTTCCGCAAGGTCGGGGAATCTTAAGTAGATCACAGAAATTACAAACCAGTTGGATGGTCTACAAAGGTTTCTTCAAGCCCAAAGGTCCGGTTTAAAAGTCCTCCCAAGGCTCTTACTCCTTGCGTTTCCGTCGCGTAGTGTCCCCCATAGAGAACATTCAATCCAATCTCTTCTGCAAGTGGATGGCTCCAGTGTGGCCCCTCTCCGGTCACGAACGTTTCAACTCCTTCGCCCGCCATTGCCCCGACTTCACTTCCAGCCCCCCCGGTGATCACTCCGACTATTCCTGCTGGATCTTTTTTTTCTCCCCGGAGTAAAACCGGACCCCCCACCACTTCCGAAAGCCGGTCTTGCAGATTTTCCAGGCTTCCTTCAAAGACGCCCTTTCTCCCTAGCTGAACCCCCTTCCAGTCAAAAAAAGCCTCCCCATCTCCCATCCCAAGCTCTCTCGAAAGCAGAACGTTGTTTCCATACTCCGGATGAATATCCAGCGGGATATGGGAACTGTAGATCGCAAGTCCCGCATCCATCGCCAGTTTTAGCTTTTCATAGTTGGCTCCCGTGATCTGCCTCACCTCCTGCCAAAAGAGCCCGTGATGAACGACCAACAAATCTGCTCCCGTCTCAACCACTTTGCGAATCACCGGCAAACTTGCGTCCACGGCACAGGCCACCTTGGCGACGCTCCCCCCATTTTGAAGCTGCAACCCATTGTGCGCCCCCGGATAATCCGGAATCTCACCGGTTCGCAGCTCAGCCTCCAAAAACTCAATCACTTCCTCCAAATTTGCCATGCCGCAATCAAGTCCCCCGCTCCCCTTCACGCAATAGAAAAGGCAACCAAGTCCTCGGGAAAAGGACTCTCCACCCTCACTCGTTCTCCTTCCCACTCAAATTCCATCCACCCCGCATGAAGGGCCTGCCGGTCCAGGATCAACCGCTCCTCCAAGCGCTGCGTCCATCCCTGATCCAAAAAGTCCACATAGGCTTCATCAACCCCTCCGTAGATCTTGTCGCCCACCATAGGAAACCCCACATGCTCCAAATGAACCCTGATCTGGTGGGTTCTTCCCGTTTCCGGATAACACTCAACCAGAGAAAACCTTCCCTCCCTCCTTTCAAATCTCTCCCGAACTACGAAACGCGTCGCACTCGCCTTTCCCGCCTCGTGGACCCCTTGCCGCACCCAAACCACGCTCTCCTCAAATTCCCCTCTTCTCCTCAAACTTGCCTCAACCCGCAGATCATCCCACTCCGGCCACCCCCGGACAATCGCTTCATAGCCTTTCTTAATCTCCCGCCTTGCCATCATCTTCCCCAGTTTCCGAGCCACCCCGCTCGACTTCGCCACCAAGACACAACCGCTCGTCTCACGATCCAACCGGTTCACAAAAAAGAATTCCTCTTCCGGCATCGCCTCCTTCAGCACTCCGAGCAAAGTGACCTCATCCGACTTCCCCGTCGGGTGCATGATCAACGGAGCCGGTTTCCCCACCACCAGCCAGCTATCATTCCCTGACAACACCTCAAAATCTGTTCGTGCCGGGATCTTCATACTCACCCGCGCATAAAATCGCTTTTCAAAACTCTCCTCCAGTCTAAAACCCCGCTCATGTCCCACATGGAGCACACGCTGGCATCCGAAGCCACCCTCGAAGGTACCTCCCTCCACACTGGAGAAAAAGTTACCCTCACTCTCAAACCCGCCCCCGAAGGCTACGGCTTCAAATTCCGCCGCGTCGACCTCCCTGACAAACCCTTCATCGACGCCTGTGTCTCCAAGGTCCAAACCGTCGAACGTGCCACTACTCTCGCCGAAGGCTCCGTCCGCGTCCACACCGTCGAGCATGTCCTCTCCGCCCTCGTCGGCCTCGGCGTCGACAATGCCCTCGTCGAAATGGACGCCAACGAACCCCCCATCGGCGATGGCTCCTCTCGCCCCTACGTCGAACTCATTAAAAAAGCCGGTCTCGAAGAGCAAACCATCCCTCGTAAAGTCTGGGAAATCCGCGAGCCCATCCACCTCGAAACCGGCGACGGCTCCCTCATCACCATCGTCCCCGATAAGCAATTCCGTGTCTCCGTCACCAACGTCGGAAAAGACGGCCGCTTCGTACAATACTTCTCCTCCGTCGTGACCCCCGAGCTCTACGAAAAAGAAATTGCCCCCGCCCGCACCTTCACCTTCTACGAAGACATCAAGCCCCTCCTCGACAAGGGGCTCATCAAAGGCGGCTCGCTCGAAAACGCCGTCGTCGTCCGTGGCGAGGAAATCATGTCCAAAGAGCCCATGCGCTTCGACAATGAGTTCGCCCGCCACAAAGCCCTCGACCTCATCGGCGACCTCATGCTCTCCGGGCGCAAATTTAATGGCCACGTCATCGCAGTCAAACCCGGCCACGGCCCCAACACCGAAGCCGCCAAAGCCCTGCGCAAAAACTATGCCGCCATGCGGTCCATGGTCCCACCCCTCAAACTCCCCGAAGCCGAGGCTGTTCTCGACATCAAGGACATCCTTAAAATCCTCCCCCACCGATATCCTTTCCTCCTCATCGATCGCGTCACCGGCTTTTCTTCCGAAATGAAGTGCACCGCCATCAAGAACCTCACTATGAACGAGGAGTTCTTCCAGGGCCACTTCCCCGGACATCCCATCATGCCCGGCGTCCTCCAACTCGAGGCGATGGCCCAAACCGCCTCCATCCTCATCATGCGCATGCCGGACAACCAAGGGAAAATCGGTTACTTCCTTTCCGCCGACAAAGTCAAATTCCGCAAACCTGTCGTCCCTGGCGATACCCTCTTCATCGACGCCGAGATCCTCTCCTTCCGCCGCAGTATCGGAAAAGCCGTCGCCACCTGCTCCGTCAACGGCGAAGTCGTCTCCAGCTCCGAACTCAAATTCGCCGTCGTCGACGCCTGATCATCAGCATTTCCGATCAGCCCAGACTTTTCAGGCAAAAGTGCTCCCCCCTTGCCCAGGCCTGCCGTGAAGCCGGCGGGCAATGCTCATCGTCGTCCTCGCCGCCACCAACGACAAAGAAAGGCATCATCAAAATCAAAGATCCCGAGATGAAATTCTGGGACAGCTCCCGCAACTCCAAAATTGAAGTCAAGCTCGTTGGCGTCACCAGCGGCCGCAAAACCCTCCGCGTCACTGGCGGCCAGCTCTCCCTCGCTTCCCTCAACGAAGCTGAAAAGCTCGCCGGCCTCGAGTAAGCACCTGAAAAAAAACTTCCAAAAAGCCTGTCTCCCACAAGGTTGACAGGCTTTTTTATGCCCTCCTTGCCCTTTCCCCCCGCACCCCTTGCGCTAGCGTTTACTCTGGCACGCAAAATGTTAGTCATTTTCTTGTGACTGCCATCGATCTCTCCCACATCGGCCTCGATTCAAAAACCATCGTCCGTAACCCGGCCGCTTCCCGGCTTTACATGGACGCCATCCGCTACGAGCCCGACACCTCTCTTTCCGCCTTCGGCGCCCTCATCGCCTACTCCGGCGAAAAAACCGGCCGCTCCCCCGGTGACAAGCGCATTACCGAAAATGCCGCCTCCAAAGACCACGTCTGGTGGGGCGATATCAACATGCCCATCAACAAGCACACCTTTGAAATTAACCGCGAGCGCGCCAAGGACTACCTCAACACCCGTGCGCAACTTTACGTCATCGATGCCTTCGCCGGCTGGGATCCCAAAAACCGCATCAAGGTCCGCGTCATCTGCACCCGCCCCTACCACGCCCTCTTCATGCAGATCATGCTCATCAATCCCTCCAAGGAGGAATTGGCCGACTTCGGCGAGCCTGACTTTACCATCTACAACGCCGGCCAATTCCCCGCCAACCGCCTCACCCAGGGCATGACTTCAAAGACCTCCATCGATGTCTGCTTCGAGGAAAAGGAAATGGTCATCCTTGGCACCGAATACGCCGGAGAGATGAAAAAAGGAGTCTTCACCCTGATGCACTACCTCATGCCGATGAAGGGTCATCTTTCCATGCACTGCTCCGCCACCGCCTGCCCGGAGACCAACCGTTCCGCCATCCTCTTTGGCCTCTCCGGCACCGGTAAAACCACCCTCTCGGCCGACCCCACCCGCATGCTTATCGGGGATGATGAACACGTCTGGACCGACACCGGCGTCTTCAATATCGAGGGCGGCTGCTACGCCAAAGCCATCGACCTCTCCAAGGAAACCGAGCCTGACATTTACAATGCCCTACACTACGGCGCCGTCCTCGAAAACGTCGTCCACGATGAAGACTACAACGTCGACTTCCACGACACCTCCCTCACCCAAAACACCCGCGGAGCCTACCCCATCGAATTCATCGGAAATTCCCAAATCCCCTGCATCGCCGGCCACCCTACCGACATCATCTTTCTCACCTGCGATGCCTTCGGCGTCCTCCCTCCGGTTTCAAAACTCAGCAAGGAACAAGCCATGTACCACTTCATCTCCGGCTACACCGCCAAGGTCGCCGGCACCGAGATGGGCGTTACCGAGCCCAGCGCCACTTTCTCCGCCTGCTTCGGAGCTCCCTTCCTCGTCATGCACCCCTCTCGCTACGCCGAGCTCCTCGCCGAGAAAATGAAGGACCACAAGGTCAACGTCTGGCTCGTCAACACCGGCTGGATCAAGGGCGGTCACGGCGTCGGCGAGCGCATTAAGCTCAAATATTCCCGCGCCATCGTCGAGTCCATCTACAACGGCAAACTCGCCCAGGCCCCCACGGAAACCGATCCCATTTTTGGCTTCGAAACCATCACCGGGGTTCCCGAAATCCCTTCGGATATCCTCGTCCCTCGTAACAGCTGGAACGATCAAGACGCCTTTGACCAAAGCGCCCGCAAACTCGCCGACCTCTTTCTCTCCAACTTCAGGAACTACGAAGAAGGGACCAGCCCCGAGATCATTAGTGGCGGCCCCAAACCGGCCTAGACCAACCCCAGATCCTTCCAAGGGATTACTCCTGATGGCTTAGGGGATATTTCGGCCCAAAAAAGATTGTGATTCGGAACGGGGAGCGCTCCTCGTCGCAAAGGGCCAACCCTCCGACTTATCACAAGCACTCAAAAAATCTTTCACCAACCGCTCCGCCAAATTCCCAAAAGTTGACGCCGATGCCCTCAAAGGTGATGACCGCATCGGAGCCCTTCTCGACCTCCGTTACCTCATGGAAATGGAAGGTATTCTTCGCGAACTTCGGCACGACGGAGCAACTCTCAAAAAACAAGTCGAAGTTGAGGACTTCAGTGGTTCCGAAAAAAGCCGCCTTATTGAATTGCGAGCCGAAGCCGTCGAACACCAAACCCACTCCCTCGTTACCAAGGGTTTCAATGAGCCACGGACCAGCCCGGTCAAAAAACTCAACAAAGCCTACGAACGAAAATCAAAAAAACCTCTCTCCGAAATCTCGCAGAATCAAAAAAGGAAACGTCGGCGGCATCCAGATCCGCAGCAGTAATCTTGGTGTCATTCTCGACAATTCCAGCAGCATGCAGCCACACATCCCCGAGCTCCGCAAAGAGATCAACAGCGGTTTCCCGGGATCGCATTTTCGCGAGATTTACGGGTGCTCCCTCACTTGGCGGGCCGGTCCCACCACTCTCGCCATGGAGGACCTCATCATTGTGAAGCAAACCGATGCCCTCTACTGGTTCAGCGATCTCCGCGATCCTCAGGCCGAAGCGGGCCTCGTTCACCTCGGCGAACTCCTCCAGCGCTCGGGTGCCCTTTTCTACGTCGCCTCGGTTGATCAAAAGCCAGAGAACGAACTCGAAGACCTCATCACCGAGTTCAAGAAGAAGTAATCCATCGTGAACACAAAAAAGGGCCTCGGGTTTCCCCGAATCCCTTTGAGAATCAGATCGGCTAAAGAAGACTAGCGGCGGCGCAGAAGACTCAAGTTTGCAAGTCCCAAAAGAGCTGTTCCGCTAGGCTCATTGCTACCAAGACTATCAAACATAGTGCTCGGAAGGCTCCTTGATGACGTGGCCTATGCCGGGCTGCGCCAAGAAGCCGTCTCTGATTTACATGGAAAACTTCAAAGCCCACGCAGAAGAAGGAAAGAACCTCCGCGACTCCGACGAGTCCTAGCCCATGCCGGCACCAAGGCGTTCTGTCCGGTGCTCACGGAAATACAGGACAGATCCCCTGCTGTTTTTGCAATGACCAGGCAAGCGCGGACTTACTCACCTTTGCTCTTTTCAACAGGCTTGTCCGGAGTTGCCCTGGAAGACTTGGTTTCTTTTTTCCCTTCCTTCTTCCCGGCTCTCTTTTCTTTCTTCGCTGCTTCCACCACCTCGGCCGGCACAAACTTCAAGGCCCCTCCATTGATGCAATAGCGCTGTCCGGTCGGAGTCTGATTTCCGTTGAAGGCCTCGAATCTCTCTCCGAAAAACACGTGCCCGAGGTGTCCCTCACAAACGAGGCATAGAACCTCTGTCCGGGTCATCCCTCCGGTGATATCGATCTTTGTTTTCACGTTTTTCGCCTTGCTCGGATCGTAGAACGATGGCCATCCGCAATGGGAATCAAACTTTCCCTCGGAAGAAAACAGCTCCGCGTCACACCCCGCGCAGTAGTAGGTTCCACCACCTTGCGCTTTAAATTCCTGATAAACTTTCCCGTTAGAACGCTCGGTCCCGGCTTGGCGAAGGATGCGAAACTGCTCCGCCGTCAGGCGCTTTTTCCACTCCTCGTCTGTGAGCTTGGCGGCTTCCTCCTTTGTCAGGGATTTGGGGACTTCTTTGGCAACTAGCATTGCAGGTTCTTTCTTGTCCTGAGCATAGACAAAAATACCCAGCATCGTGGCAACGATCAAAGTGAGTGAAAGGTTTTTTTTCATGTTGGTGGGAGCGTAGTCCACAAAGTCTCATTCCTCAACTCATAGTCTCACGAAGAAAAAGTTTCCCTATTTCGCGGATGCCCGCTTCTTGGGCCGATACTATCCTGATCGATCCGATCAATGAGTCGCTGGAATGGCCGACTTCCCAAGTTTCCTGATAAACTTCGCGATAAAAAGGTGTATTTTGACGACATGAAAACGATATTTCTTGGATTCACCCTTTTGGTCAGCCCACTTTTCGCAGGCGCCCCCGAGGGATTCGCTTCGCTCTTCAATGGAAAAGACTTCACCGGCTGGTGGGGTGCTGGCACCGAAGACCCCGCTAAATACCTCGCCCTCTCCGATGAAAAACTGGCCGCTAAAAAGAAAAAGAGCCTCGAAAACATCGCCAAACACTGGCAGGTCAAAGACGGCTTCATCTACAACGATGGTCACGGACTTTTCCTCTCCACCGAGAAAAACTACTCCGACTTCGAACTCAGGCTCGAATTCAAACTCGATCCCAAGGCCGACAGCGGAATCTACCTCCGCGGCATTCCCCAGGTGCAACTCTGGGACACTACCGAAGCCGGAGGCAGCTGGAGGCACGGTGCCAAAAAAGGCTCCGGCGGACTCTGGAATAATCCCAAGGGCACTCCCGGCCGCGAACCTTTCGTCCACGCCGACAAACCTGTTGGCGAGTGGAATGCCATCATCATCAAATTGGTCGGCGAAAAAGTCACCATTCACCTCAACGGGAAGCTCATCGTCGACGACGCCAAGCTCTTCAATTTCTTCGACAAGAAAGGCCCCCTTCCCAAAGCCGGTCCAATCCAGCTTCAAACGCACGGCGCTCCCGTGCAGTGGCGAAATATCTTCGTCAAAGAACTCTAATACCGGCGGATTCACCATCAATTCGGGCACGATCCGGGCTAGCCCCAGATCGTGCCTTTTTCTTTTAAATTTTCCTCATGAACTCAAAATCAGTCTCCATCCTCGCTTTCCTTTCGGCCCTCTTCTTCTCCCCCGCCTTCGCCGGCAAACCCAACATCCTCTTCTTTTTTGTCGATGACATGGGTTGGCAGGACACCTCGGTCTCCTTCCACTCCTCTGAAACTGAACTCAATCGCCAATACCGGACTCCCAACATGGAGAGGTTGGCAAAAAAAGGCCTTCTCTTCACCAGCGCATATGCCTGCTCCATTTGTTCGCCTTCCCGGGTCAGCCTCATGACCGGGCAAAATGCCGCCCGCCACGGCGTCACCTGCTGGACCCTTCGCAAAGACCGCTCACCGGAACGCCCGAACAAAAAATTTGCCTCATCCCAATGGCCCCTCAACGGCCTCCAACCTGTTGATTCAAAAATCACCCGCAGCTACCAATCCAACACCCTTCCACAGGCTCTCCAAAAGGCAGGATACCGCACCATCCACGCCGGCAAGGCCCACTTCGGTGCCCAAAACACCCCCGGAGCTGACCCCCAAACCCTCGGCTTCGACATCAATATCGCAGGCTGTCACATCGGCGGTCCCGGCTCCTATCACGGAGACAAAAACTTCTCGGCCCAGTGGCGTAATGGCGAGGCCATCTGGGACGTCCCCGGACTCGAAAAATACCACGGCCAACAAATCAACCTTACCGAAGCCATCACCCGTGAAGCCATTTCCGCTGTGGAAAAGTCTGTCGAGGACAAGAAGCCCTTCTACCTCTACCTCTCCCACTACGCCGTTCACGCTCCCTTCGAACCTGATCGCCGCTTCCTCCCCAACTACAAGGACGAAAAGTGGAAGGCTCACCAAAAAACCTACGCCTCCATGCTTGAAAGCATGGACCACTCGCTCGGCCAAATTCTCGACACCCTCGATCGTCTCAAAATCTCCGACAATACCATCGTCGTCTTCATGTCCGACAATGGATCCCCCGGCAACAACCCGCAAAACACCCCCCTCAGAGGAAGTAAAATCAGCGGCTACGAAGGAGGCACCCGCGTCCCCCTCATCGTCCACTGGCCAAAAATCACCCCGGAAAATCAACGCACCAACTCGCCAATGATCATCGAGGACATCTACCCAACTTTTCTCGAAATCGCCGGGGTCGAAATGGAGCAAAAAATCGACGGGCAAAGCTTCACCGATATTCTTAAAAATCCCACCACCGACCGATCCAAACGTCCTCTCTTCTGGCATTACCCCAATCTCTACCACCTTCCTCCCTACAGCTCCGTTCGCCTCGGAAACCACAAACTCATCCACTGGCACCTCACCGATGAACTCGAACTCTTCGACCTCAAAAATGACATCGGAGAGAAAAATAACCTCGCCTCCCAACAACCTCAAAAAGTGAATCTCCTCTCCAAGCTCCTCGGCAACCACCTCCGCGAAACCAAAGCCTTTCGACTCACTAAGAAAAGCTCAACCTCGTTCGTTTCATACCCTGACGAACTCTGATCGACTTCGAGTTTGTGATCTCCCCCCAGATTGCCAAGATCCCACACGTGAAAATCCGCCGCCATCAAGTCATCATCGCCGCCCTCATCGTGCTGGGCATCACCTTCCTGACGATTGGCGTTTTTCATCAACAAGACCCCGTTAAATACTACGCCCACTCCCTCCGGAACTGGCAGGAAGCCGACTCGGTGGCCGGCTACCCCATCTCGATTCATGACGGGGCCGAAGGACACACGCCCGAATTCATCACCGCTGAATTCCAACCAAACCTCAGCACGATGTCTCCCATGGAGCGCTACCGGCTCCCAACTGCCCGGGGCTTCATCCGACCCCCATCGGACAAAGCCCTCGCCGCCGGAACCGGACTCGTTCTCTACACCGGAAACCCACAAGGCCACGACGGCAAAGCCGTCCTCCTTGGTCACCGCCTTCCCGACGGCTCCATCGTCCAAACCTTCTACGCCGGCCTGACCAATTTTCATGTCAGAACCGGCCAACACCTTCCCCGGGGTGCCCTCCTCGGATCCCTAGATGAAAAAGCCCTCTACTTCGAAATCCGTTTAGGAGTATCCATCGATGTCGCCCAGGAAAACATTGCAGGCTTCCTCTTGAATTCGACAAGCGGCAAACAATCTGAAAATCGGCTTTCCGCAGATGAATTTTTTGCGACCTATGGTTCGGAGAGCCCTGCTTCAGACCCTCTGGCCATCATTCAGGAAAACATCCAACCTACCTTCAACCTGCCCCCCACTAAAGGTGGGACTCGATAAACCGTGCAAAGAATCTCTTGTACCCCGGTTCCAGTAACCTCCCGAGATTCACCAAAGTAATCTCCTGTGAGCTCCGCAAATCTTTTTGGAACATCTCGGTCTGCTCCAGTGCAAATTCCTCCGAATCCACATGCAAATTGATCTCGTCATTGATGAAAAAGCTCCGGTCATCAAGATTCCCCGAACCCACGATACTCAGCTGACCATCCGCCACCAAAAGCTTAGAGTGCATCATCGTAGTCTCATACTGATAGATCCGGATTCCTCCTTGCAGCAACTCCGCCCAATAATTCTGTGAAGCATACCGGGTGAGCCTCGAGTCGACCAAATGATTCGGCACCATCACCTCCACCTCTACTCCCCGGGCTGCCGCTCGCAGAAGTGCCTCCCGAAAATCACGATTGGGCACAAAGTAAGACTGCTGGAGCAGTAATGATTTCCTCGCTCCATTGATCGCCGCTAAAACCCCATGCGCAATAGGATGACTTCCGTCCCAAGGACTATCGAAAATCACCTGCACCGGAGTCTTCCCAACTCCTACCAACTCCGGGAAGTACGAGGATCCCCCGAGATTCTCCCTCGTCAACTCGAACCAATTCTCGCAGAAGGCTTTTTGAAATCCCGCGACGGCCGGGCCCTTGATTTCGTATTGGGTATCCCGCCAATGTTTTGTGCTGTGGGCATTCCCGCTCCAGGCCAAAGCAAAACCCGCCCCTCCCGTGTAGGCCACCTTCCCATCCAGCACCAAAATCTTGCGATGCGTCCGGTTGTTGGAAATCTGTGGACGAAAAATATTAATGGGATGGAAAAAGTGAAGCTCCACTCCGGCCTCGCGCATAAGACGAACATTATCCTCCCCCGCCTTGGCCGAGCCCACATCATCCAGGATCATCTTCACCGAAACCCCGCTTCTCGCTCTCTCAGCAAGGGCTCTCGAAAACTCCCGCGTCACCGGAGCATCGACAAAGGCAAACGTTTCAAAGGTGATACTTCTTTTGGCCGATTTCACCGCCGCCAACATTGGAGGGAAAAAAGCGTCTCCATTTGGCAGGGTTCGCACCTTGTTCCCACCCATCCACGGAGTCCTCGACATTTCAGCCATCCTCTTTGGAAACACTTTCGACCTCACGTCCCACCCATGCCCCACCCATGAATCGACAGTCGAGCTAAAGCACGAAGTCGCACAAAATCCCCCGGTAACGAGGAGAACCCTAGCGCCCTTCGGCAAGGCGCTCGGCAAGAACATCAGGGAGACCGGCAGCACGAATCTTTTCCTGGGTAGTGGCGAGATCATATTCCACGCGACGGAAAGTAACGGTGGAAGTCGGCAGATCATAAATGACATAGCAAGCACGCCAGTCGCCGTCTCGAGGCTGACCCACCGAACCCGTATTGATAAAATACTTCATTCCCAGCTCAATCACAATCGAATCAGCCTCAACCTCGGTCACTCGCGAATCGCGAACAAAAATCCGGGGCACGTGAGTGTGTCCGTGGAAACAAAGATTGGTAAATTGGTAAGAGAAGTTCGACATCGCATCGAATTTGTTCGTCACGTAATTCCACGACTGCGGTTGGTCGAGAGTCGAGTGGACCACCGTGAAGTCCTCCACCTGTCGGACCATGCGGATCGTCCGGAGCCAGTCACGTTGCTCAAGGGTCAACTGATCGCGGGTCCACTCCAAAGCGGCGGCCGCAACCGGATTCATGCTATCGAGGCTATGTTCGCCCGAAGCATCCTCGTCGTGGTTTCCCTTCACCACCGGCCAGTTGCTCTCACGGACCTTCTCCAAACAGGCCGAAGGGTCCGCATTGTAACCGACAATATCGCCCATACAGACGTAATCGGTGCAACCTTGCTCCGCCGCATCTTTCAAGACGGCTTCCAAGGCCTCAAGATTGGCGTGAATATCTCCAAAAAGGGCAATCCGCATATCGCTAACAGAGAGAACAATTACGAGAGAGGTGCAGAGTGTAAAGGTCAGATTGTCACATCATTCCCGCCATGTCCTCTTATCGAGCGCCTTCCTCTTTCTTCTTGAGCATCCAATCCGGAACCTGGGCCTTCGGCTGGTCATCGGATTCCCGCCAATGCTCGGTGTGAATTCGGTGACTTGAAGGATTTAAAAACGGATTGAGCTCGTCCGGAACGCCCAGCTCTCCAATCAAATTCAGGAGAATTCCGTCAATATTCCCGGCATAAAACCCCTCTTCCAAAACCCGCTGACGATAGTTGAAAAGATCCTGATAAGCCTTCTCCCTAGTTCGAAAAACACCATCAATCGTCGGTTTGATTTCAATATCGGAAATCTTCGGATTCGTGGGTAGCACGATCAGTAAACACCGAAAGGTGGGCACCGCGAGGTGTCTGGGATTCTCGGTCAAAAGACGAATCACTTCTTCATAAGCCTCAATTTCACGTCCCGGAATCCGCGCGATCGTGAAAAGATAACGCCTCCGATAAACCGGATTCCCAGAATCGCGTGCTTTCTCGAAGGCCTCGGCGGCCCGCTCAAAATTCGGCCGCTTGTATTCGTTGGACCACATTGAGCCAATCTCAAACCAAAGCGACTCCTCTTCCGGGAGATACTTTAATCCCTTTCGATAGAACTCATCACCCGCCTCCAGAAAATCCATCTCCATGATCCGGCGACGCGCCGGGCTGAACTCCCGATTACTCCTCGCCCATGAAGCCGCGTTGTAACCGATGTGCCATCCCCCGTGGGACCAGTAAAAAGCATTATACGGATCCAGCGCCGTGATCACCTCGTAGTCCTTCTTAAGGTCATACCACTCGTTCTCTTCAAAATGACTTTGCGCGTTCAGGCTCAGCATCGAGGCCATCACCGTCCTTAATCCTCCAAAGGTCCCTGCCAGGCTGGTTTGTCCCATTTCACTCCAGGCATCGCTCTCGATCCGGGGCTGCACGATCTTTCGCTCGCGAAGATCCTCCGTGAACCTTTGCTCCACCGGCATCCGCAAATACCCCGTCACCACCAAACCTCCGGCGATCACGAGCAAATTACGAATGGTCTTGAATCTCTTCATCGGCTTATTCCTTAAAATTCCTTGTCCGAAAACACGAACCACGAAAGGACAACGTAGATCCCAACATAAAGCACACTCAAGCCTGCGAGTTGAGCCATGTCAGCGGGCAGCACATCCTCCGCTCTTGCCGCACCATCCGAAATTGCCTCAAAAAGCTGAAAATCGGGGAAAATCAATGAGACCAAAGTGCCCACGATCTTGTCAGCCCACGTCGGCACATCACCAAACTCGGCATCGTTAAAGAGCCCGTCGCGCGCGATCGACTGAAACGCGCCGATGATCCAGATCATCACGCTCGTCGCGATCGTAAAGAGGGTCGAAGTCGAGAACGTCGAAATCAACAAGGCCACCGCCGCAATCACACAGGCTTTCAGAAAGTGAGAAATTACCCCGAACTGTAAAAGTAATGTCGGACCGTGAGCTGAGATCTCCGCCCTACCCGCCTCTATCTCGCGCTCGGGGTAACCGATCTTCGTCATGTATGCCGTGGTCTCGATCAATTTCTCCTCAGTTCGAAAATGCAAAGTGGCCACCAAAAGGACATCCATCACCACCATCGCAATAAAGATCACCGCAATCACCCCGAATAGCTTTCCAACCAAATAATCGAGCCGCGGGACCGGCTTACAAAGGATCGTATACAAAGTCCGGTCTTCAATATCCCCGGGGATCAACAAAGCCGTCGAAACAATCGCGAAAAGCGAGGTGAAAAGCATCATCGTCCCAAGACAGAGATTCTTGTGCATCCGTAACTCTTGCTCCGGCATCAAGGCCTCGGGACCTTCATACCAGAAAGCATCGAAAAACTGGAGCCCCAGAAACAAAAGCGCAATGGGAGCGAGGAAGTAAAAAACCTTCATTCTCACCAGCTGCGTCACCGTACTTTGCGCAATGATTAGCGAACGGCGGGGAGAGAAAAAGGATGTGGCAACAGGGCGGCTCATGATGTTTGGATAAAGTTCAAGGGGCCGTTAAATTATTTGCTCACGCGTCTCGATTTCGTGGGAACACCAGTCGTCTTCGACTGGGTCTCTTTCAAAAACAGGCTCTCCAGCGTTGTCCGCGCACGACCTTCCGATATCACCCCGGCACCATGGGTCACTTCGACCAAAGATCGAATCTGCTCCATCAACTCAGCACTGGCATTCTCGAGAATCAGTTCGGTTTTATCCTCAAGCGAGATCAGGTCATCCAGGCGGCCTTCATTCACCAGAACTCCTTGGTGGATGATCCCCACGCGGTCACAGATTTCCTGAACCTGTTCCAATAAGTGTGAACAGAGAAAGACGGTAACCCCCCGATTCTTTAACTCTAAAATCAAATCCCGGATCTCCCGCGATCCCACCGGATCCACTCCCGCCGTCGGTTCGTCAAGCACTACCAATTTCGGATCTTGCACCAAAGCCTGGGCCAGACCAATCCTCTGCAACATCCCCTTTGAAAACCCTTTCAGTCGGCGGTCCCTTGCATCCTGCAAGCCCACCAACTCCAGCATCTCCTCCACCCGATGCTTCAGCTCCAACCCTTTCATCCCACAGAGCCTGCCATAAAACTTCACCGTCTCAGCCCCCGTCAGATGCTTGTAAAAGTAGGGATTCTCAGGCAAAAATCCCACCTCACTCCGAGAGTCCACCTTCGTCGAATTTCGCCCAAAAATGGCACACATTCCTGATGTCGGCGCCACCAGACCCAGCACCGCCTTCATCGTCGTCGACTTTCCCGAACCGTTCGGCCCGATCAATCCGTAGACTTCCCCCGGAGCAATTGTGAGCGAGACATCCCTCACCGCGTGCACTTTCCCCCCCCGAAAAGGCCCCTTAAAGTCCTTCACCAGGTTTTTAACCTCCACTGCCGCGACATCGCTCATCGTCTTTTCACTCTAACCATCCTCAGCCAAGGTGCAAGAAAGGGGATAGAATCTATCATAAAAAATCCTCATTGCACAACCGCTGGACCGGTGCATGTTTTCTTCCTATGAAGAAACTATTCTTTTCCGTCCTCAGCCTCGCTGTCGCTCTTATCCTTCCCAGCTGTCTCGAATACGAAACGGAAGTCACCCTCAACAAAGATGGCAGCGGCACCATCACCGAAGAAATGGTCATGGGCGCCCAAATGATCGGTATGATGGAAATGGCTGCCGCCCAGGGCGGTCAGCAAAAGAACCCGCTCACTGATATGAAGGACGAAGCCAAGCTCAAGGAGAAGGCCACGGAATACGGAGAGGGAGTCGCCTTCGCCAAAGTTGAGGACATCAAGCGCAAAGACGGAGGCAAAGGCGTTCGGGTCACCTACACCTTCAGCGACATCAATAAAATCACCATTAGCCCCGGCGGCGGCATGGACCAACTCGGAGAGCTTCAACCCGGAGCAAAAATCGAAAAGGCAGCCGACGATGCCAAAGCCACTTTCAAATAC
>Ga0308014_1000227_pt1 | contig 15770 bp, 24 predicted proteins | sample Neamet229_FD_203154 | JGI IMG/M metagenome (GOLD analysis project Ga0308014, IMG submission 203154) | Marine microbial communities from water near the shore, Antarctic Ocean - #229 | ecosystem: Environmental > Aquatic > Marine > Unclassified | place: Southern Ocean | collected 2014-07-28 | reverse complement strand
TGACCATCAGGATCATCCACGAACTTGATGTCATCAATGGCAGCTTCGTAAATGTCAGACCAGGAATCAGCCGCAGTTTCAAAACGGTCAAGGGCTTCAGTAATGATGTCAGCCTTTTGTTTTTTACTTTTTTCTTTCATCACCACTCACTTGCAAATTCTATGTTGGGACTTGATACATCGTCTTCAAAGCCTTGCGCAAACATCCTGAAAGCATCGCTCCCGTTGCTTGCCCAGTTATGAAGAGGCACTTTTCGGAACGTCTGGTAGCTGTCATCATATTGATACTGGTAGTTAGCTAGAGCGTCCAGCCCTTCAGCGCAGTTCTCTTTGTGGAACCAGCAACGCTTGAACACATCTCTGACCATCGCAATGCCGTCTTCAACACTACTAATCCGTGGCACAGTAGTTATAGGATCAACTCCCATGCCTTCTAGGATTTCTCTTCTGCTTCTGTTGTTTGAACCTAGCGTCTTAACCTCAACATCGTGAGGCAGGTAGTGCGTACCGTACAAGTAACCTTTGTCCTTCAGGACTTTGGCGTAATGATCCAGATCAACAAGACGGTGTTCGTAGTAGTCAATGAATCGACGCTCCTTCCCTACAGCTTGCATGAAGAATATTGCAGTGCTGTCCGACCGACCCAAATCCCAAAACGTGTGAACTGGTACAGACTCAACCGGCATCCAGCACACTCTGCCCTCTGCTCTAGCGTCCTTCAGTTGCTTCTGGTAGATCGAGCCGTCTGAGAACTGTTTAAGTTCACCTTCGTAAACGTGGTCATACTCTTCTGGATTCTGGTCTTTTAAGTTACGCATCTCTTCTGGCAAAGTTGTCTGGTCAAAGTATGGGTTGTCTCTGAACGACACCTTCTTCACCATCGCATTCTCTGGAGGATGCTCTACAAACCGCTGGTAAGCTGGGTCAGACTTTAGCTCTGGGTTGAAGCTAATCCATATTTCTGAATTGGGCTTTCTGATGCTTGGTATCAAGGTTCGCCAAGAGTTCTCACTGACGCGATTGCCCTCCTCGATCCAGCAATAATCAACGCCTTCAATGGACTTTACTGATTCTATATTCTGATGCAGCCCAGAAAATATGATCTGGGTGCCGTTGATGCCTCTGATTTCGTTGTTTGTCACCTCGTAGAAATGACTCAAACCTAATGCTTTGATCCTGCTGGCTAGAAGACTGTGAACAGAGTCTTTGATTGATCGTTGGATCTCTCTGGCGCAAAGGATGCGCTTTGGCTCGTTCCCTGCTCCCAGAAGTAATAACGCTGATGCAAACTGTACTGACTTCCCTGCGCCACGGCCCCCCCAGTAAACTTTGTATCGGTGCGGTTCAAACAGTTCTTTGAACGCAGTTGGAATACTAATCGTCGGGTTCGTCGCTGAATCTAATTTCATAGGCTGCTATGGCAATGGGATTGTCTTCGTCGCCGGTATGCTCAACGCTTTTTAGGCTAGGTAAATACTTATCGACTAACTTCAGACGGCTATCAATCGCTGCTCTGATGCGTTGCACTTGAGTGCTGTCGAGTTCTTCGTCCAGCTGCTCAAGTTTCTGAATGCTATCAACGACATGCTGAACATGACCCTGGCCGCTAAGTTGTTCTCTTAGCGAGTCTTGGCGTATCTTTTTGTTTTGCTGCGCTCGCGTCATTGCCATCTTCAAGTACCTTGATAGTCTCTACTGCCACCTGTAACTGACCGCCCAGAATCACGTTTTGATTGAGCGCGTCATTTCTTTGCTGCTCTAAGATATTAATGCGCCCTTTGAACTCTTCCAATTCGCTCATCAATAAAACCTTCGCTCGCCAGGGTTTGTGATCTGTACTTTTACAAACTGCGTGTCTTTTTTAGCGTTAGCGTAAGTGGCGACTACCTTGATCGCTCCATCACCAGAGGTTAATGAACTAGCATAGAACGAGGCCACGTTGCTGCTGACCGTAGGACTAGTAACAGTTAATCCATGAATTCCTTTGCTCTCAGCGGTTACAGCGGAGACTGACGTACTCTGATCGCTGGCAGCATTGCTAAAATCAACTTTGTATAGCATGTCAGTTTGAACCGACTGACTATAACTGCGGTTTTCTGAATTGTTGCGGTTTGGATTTACTAGGATTCGTCTGCTCATGCTGCCCTCATCTGTCTCGACCCGACCCCCACAGAACGGAGTAAGAGGAAATCACGGGGGGTCAGGTCTTGCATCTTTAGTATTGTCGGCCTTATTTTTACGCGCTACAAGTTTTTCTTCGTGCAATTAAATCAGCCATTTATCTACACTAAGTTTTGATAGGTAACATTCTTAGTCATCCAACAGCGCGACAACCATGTCGAAAGCTGCTGTCTTTAGCTCTCTTACCTTGGTAACACTTACACCAACGGCTTTGGCTGTTCGCTTGAGGCTTCCGGTTTGGTAGTAAGCTTTTAGGACTGCTGGGTATTGCGGCTTCACTCTGCCAATCTTGCTAACTATGCCGTCAATCAACAGCAAATCTGTATTGATGTAGGATTTCGGAGGGCTTCGCGTTTCTTTAGCTGTTACATACTGCTTCTTCCAGCTTGTCTTACCTCCAACCGCTAACGCATAGTTCCCGTCAAGAATTGAAGTCGGATACGGGTTGGAGCTTTCTTTGCTTAGTTCCCGCGCCCACAACTCAAGTAGCTGGTCAGCCCTTTCAAGTGTACTCAAGCGCAATCATCCTTTGCTGTAAGCGAGTTGCGCGGTTGGGGGTCTGCCCAGCCCAGCGGCTGTCCATCATTTCAACTCCAGCCTCCACCCACTCTCTTCGCTCTATTGCTGAGTTCATGTTCTTAAATTTTGACAACCCCCTTTGCCCTAATTGAAAGGCCATGTTAATCAGAATGTGTTGAAGGTCTTTCGGTAGCTCTTCCCAAGTGCTGTAGATATTCATGCAACCGCTAATGGCTTTTTGCACATCTTCTTGGAACAGCACATAACAACGATGCTCAGTTATGTACTGATCATCAGGGACTGTCTCCCAGTTAATGCCAAATATCTTTAGGTCTTTCTCTGGGTCAGTGTCTAGTATTTTGTGACCGATTCCGATTGTTGCGTGTAGCTCACTACAAAGATAAGCGTGAAGCACTTTGCCCTCATCGGCTGATATCTCTTCATAAAGTTCTTTAACGTCAACAGTCATTAATCAAATTACCTATCATCTCTGGAATTTGTGGAACTACTGCATTTCCTAATTGTTTAAGTCTGTCCACCCTGCCGGAAATCCCATTAGCCACTCGACCCACTGCGGGTTCAGAGAGCCAGTTGCTTGGTTCGCTACGTTGACCGCATCCGGCAGAGAGTTGGTTTCGTTGCGCCCTGCCTCTCTCAGCGTTTCTAACTTCCTGCCGCCTTTGTACATGCTGCGAGTCGGTGTGGGCCACATTCTCCCTTCTGCGACTTCCGTTTTTGCCACAACCTCTTCTAAAGTTAGCGTTGGCGATAATCCAGACTCTGTCCCTGCGGTGGAAGGCACCGACTGCACAAGCTGGAATAACAAACGTCTGGACGGCGTAGTCTTCACCTTCCAAGTCAGCCAGCACGTTGTCGATGCCCATTGAGATGTGTCCAGCAACATTTTCTGCAATGACCCAAGTTGGCCTGATCTCTTTGACAAGCCTGAAATACTCTTTCCAGAGAGCGCGGTCATCTGCCTCGCCTTGTCGCTTCCCGGCAGTGCTAAATGGCTGGCAGGGATAGCCCCCGCAAATAAGTCCAATGTCTGTGATTCCATCTTTGTCCAACTGCTCTTTGGTAAGTGTCCTTACATCCTCGTACTGCGGTACATCAGGCCAATGCTTTTTTAAAACTTGACGGCATTTTTTGTCGTACTCACAAAAGGCAACTGTTTCCATTCCCGCTCTTTGAAGGCCAAGGGAAAACCCTCCGATTCCGCTAAACAGATCAAGGACTCTCACTTACTGTGCTTGTGACTTGCGCCGTAGTAAAACGAAATTATGGAACTGACAAGGCCACCAAGATAACCAAGGACAAGATTAACAATGCCATCGTCATTTGAAGCAGGGTCTTGGAGCGTAACCAGTGCAATATATCCTCCAAAAAAAATGACGAGCGTGACTGCAATAATTTTTGGAGTCCAATCTCCTTTAAACGCCTCACGAGCGTTTTGAGCGTCTTGAGTTTCGAGTTCAAATACATCAATTTCTAGCTCCTTCATACGTTGCGAAAATGCCAACTCAGCTTTTTTTATCTCAGATAGCTGTTCTGGCGTTGCGGTACTCATTGCCGTGGTCAATGATCGTTCGTCTGGCTGACACCCTAAAACAGCCGCAATCGTTTGCGCTGCTGCGCCTCCTAACGGCCCCCCAAGTGCCTTCCCGATCTGTGGCGCAAACGCTCCAATCAAACCCTTGATCGCGTTAAATTTCATTTCTAACTCCAGTTCTCAAATTCTGTTGAACCTGTTTTTTGCATACGCCGGAACTCAGAGCGGTAATGCGCTGCAACTTCTTTTTTGTTCTTTTTGATGTAACGTCCAAGTGTGGTGTCGTTTGATAACTCTTGCAGGATTTGCAACAGCCCCTCCCCTTTTCTCTCAATCTGCCAATCACGATGCAGCATGGGGTTTCCCGTAAAGTGCATATGACATCCGTAACAGAGAGCGTCTGCGTTGTCAGAATGAACCCTTAAAGACCAAGACCCTCGGCCATGCCAGTGACTGCAATGCAACGCTTGCGTTCCTAGTTCGTACTGACCGCCGCACCTTTGGCATGTCCAGCCATCCCGCTGACGAATACATTTTGAAAATGCGCTATCGGCTGGCGTGACAACTACTCTTCCCATTACTCTGGCCTCCACGGGAGAAAGGCGCGACAAGGATAGATGGGACACGCCTCTACATTCAGAGGAGACACCTGGATAACACCACCTCTCTGTAAGAACTCTTCTGTCTGAATTTGAATCTCCCGCCTTTCCTTAGATTTTTCTGGTAGCCGCTTGTTGGGCTTCCAGCCAACCTTGTAAATCACTCCGCTTGTTTATCGCTAGGAGGTTTTATTGCTTTTCGCAAGCCAGCAAAGTTTATGTCTTTCATGCTCTAAGCAACTGAAGCGGTGTCATTTCAGGCATGTGAGTAGCTTCCCTGCCCTCACTGATTTGTTTTCGAGTTCTAAAAAACCCATCGTGCTGCAAGTGCTTTCGCATAAAGCGTCTTCCGTAAAACGCAGCGTAGTTGTTTCCAATTTTGAACTGACTTTCTCCGTCACCTCCTGAGTCTTTTTCCCACCTAATGCGCTCAAAAATTGCTTTGGAAGAATAGTTTTTGAATCCACGATTTATCATCTGAAACGTAAACTCTTCAAACATTTGAAAAACTTCTGGATGCTGTTTGTGATACGCCGTTACTTGTTCTCTCATTTCTTCAAGTCGATTCATGAGTATCCCTTTCTAAAATTAGTCCGTCTAAATCGGTTGCGGCCCAGGCTTCCATCCGTGTCAAAAGCTCAGACATGCTCACAAAATTTGCTGCTCTGTCGTTCTTCGTAAGTTCTAATTCACTTTTTTTGTAGTGACTTGATCCCATCGAAACGATGTCGGCTGGCAGCCCAGGAATGTTGTCTATCAGTTTGGTGTTCCCTAATTGCCGCAAAACTAATTGTTTGACCGTGTCTTTGCTGACCATTACTTTTCGTTCTTGCAAGTGATCGGCCACGACCTTGCACCAGGCGTGAAACATTGCGTTTTGATCAAGGCTTCTCAACTTAAAATCGCTTTCATGTTCTTCAAAGCCTGTAGTCCTACATTTCGGTTTTGCGGAGGCGGCAACGCCTCGCGCTCAAAGAACTTTGCTTTTTTGACGTTCATGTCTCGCAACAGTTTTTTGAACTCTCCCAGCGTTGGCGCAAAGGTTGGGTTGTGATCAACCAGAGCAAGCAGTGCTTTATCAACATGGTCTGATGACTCTTTGCTTAGATGCGCCAGCCACATCCTTTTCGTTTGGCTCTCGTCTTGATTCTTCCAAGCGTTCGTCGGGTACAAGACTTTGATCGTGGCAAAAATCTTGTTGATCATTTCCTTTTGTTCACCACTCCATGTTTGTCGCGAGTTCTGTTGCGGTTGGGCCATTATTTCTTTGACGGTTTCCATTTGGGTTTTCCTTTCGTGGTAGGTAGATGTCTTTCCAACTGTTGACTATTGCTGTCTCAACCAAGGCGTTAACGTCATGCCCCTCACGGTGAAACTTTTCAATTTTGTTAATCAGCGTTTTCAAAGCTCTTGGGCTGTTGATGGCTTTGACCTTTTTCCTGATTGTTAAAAACTCATCCCAAAGGTCATCCTCTATATACTTATTGGTTAATGATTGGTTCAGCACCTCAGCCTTTTGTTTATGTGGCTTTGCAAGAATTGGGTGACAGCCCCCCCTACCATTTGAGATAGGGGTGTCATTCTGGGTAGGGGTGTCAATTTGCAAGGGGTACTCGTTCACCCTGTAAATGTTGCTTCTTCCTTTTTTTTCCTCAACCGTGAGTAACTTCTGGGATACCAACTCTTTCAAAGCGCGACGAACGGATGCGGGAGAACACATGCAATGCTTTGCAATGTAATCAACGCTGGGCCAGCCGATGCCTGTCTCTCCAGAAACACAATCAGAGATAATAATTAGGACTAATTTTTGGGTGCTGTTACCTGTTTCAGCTTTGATGGCCCAAGCTGATGCTTCAAAACTCAAATGGACTTACCGCTTTGAATTTTCTGGGCTTCGTCTTCAAGCCAAAAATACAAATCGTCCACTCTGTCGCTGCACATTCGGCCACGGTCACCCACCTTCAAATGGTGAATCCACCGATAATCAACGCCACTTTCCTCGCTAATTTCTGGCATTTTTTTACCCAGCGAAGTCATAAAGTCAGGACAATTTAAAAGCCTTCGGCACAGTGACAATCGTTTTTCCCGTGGCCTTTCGAGTGAAACCATTTTTATTCTCAAGAGCATTAGTCGTTGTTTTATTATTCTACAGAACATGTTGCAGAAGACAAATTATTTAGGCAAGCATGTGGTTTAGAGGATATTTAGGGAAAGGTTTGACCCACAGGACATTTGCGTGTAGGTTTTATAGGCAGTAGTAGTAACACTGCTGCTTGATCAATAAATCGGAACTACGCATGACAATTTCAAACAAAATACTGAGAAGCAATTGTGTTTTACTTATGAACATTCAAGAAAAAACATTTGCTGATATTGACAGGGCGTATATTCGGGAAACCTGTTTGGTAAGCGGCAGACATTTAAGAACGATTGTCGGCGGGGACGGCAGAAATTGCACCCTGCAAACGCTTGATCATATGTCAGACCTTTTCGATGTCAGACCGCAGGATCTCATCAGTAACAATGCCAAAGACACCGTTAAATTTGAAAATTGGGTTGACCCAGAGCTAGAAAGTTTGATATCACTGTATTCCACTTCAGGAAAAGAAGGTAAAGAACTCATCCTAAACACCGCAAAAATGGTTCCAAAAACGAAAAAATTTCCTGTATAACCACCTCAATGGGCGTCGTAATGTATTACCCAGAAAAACAGAAAGACCCAATTCTCGAATACCTTGATGATCTTCCACTTTTTTATGACGCAACAATCGCGGCACTGCGCGGAACTTCAGATCCAATTCCGTTATTGCAGTCAATGTCTCAAAGATTCGTAAAAATAAGCCATTCTAGGGGTCATGGAGCCTGGGCCGTGGCAAGCGGCATCATCAACCAAGTTATTAAAATGCGTAAAGCAGGAGACAACGATGAGGCTATACGTGTTATGCAGAACCTTAGATCGAGATGTTTGGATTTCGCAAACGTAACTGAGATTTCTAAGGTTGGAGAAATTTTTAAGAAAAATAGTGACAGTCGCATTTACTCAACTCTCAGCACTTGCCTCAAAAGTATTCCGATAATCAAACGCGGTCTTTCTGATGGGGATATGCAATTGCTTCAAAGCGTTATTCACGATGTTGAGCATTTTGTTAGCGATATCATTTGTCTCGCAAAGGATATGATTGAGCCACTATTGTTTTTCACAAAGCTTGAAAGAGCGTTTAAAAAGGTAAGATCCTTGCTCCTGGCTAACGATCAAACCAACGCCAAGACTATGCTTTTCGAGATCCAGCACTCGCTCACTGGGTATAAACAAAATCCGTTGAAAGTGTCTGGCGTAAGCGGTCAAAGCATCCTTGTTCCGCGCATTCTGGCAGCCTAAACCTTTTTTTTGACCTTAAAATGCTCCTGAAAGCATGTCGTAAAATTTAGTTGCTGCAAATATCTGTATTTTTCTTGACTTGATATGTTCTGTGGAGCATTATTTCTCTTAGATGCTCTTTTTTGTTTATACATGATCTTTAGGGCATATATGCTAAAACATCAACCACGAAAGGACAAACTATGCCAAATTTACAGATTGATGAATCTCGATTAGTCCAAGAACCAGACCCTTTTTACCCCCCCGCTTCTCAAAAACATCAGGAAGCGTTCAAGACGTTTTTCACCGCTAACGCTGTCGATTGGGACGAGTTTTTCCAACCGGAAGACTTCAACATCAACCCAGACTGCGTTGACCTTAACCAACATCACATGCACCTGGGTCTAAAGCTGACGCTTATGTTTCGTGATCACTTTGAAGACGTTCACGGCGATTGGGAAGAAGCGTGAGTGACATCTGCGACATCTGCGACGAAGTAATCCTGTGCCGAGAAATTGACATCAATGACACTGAAGATATCTGCTTTGAATGCTCAGAAAACAGAGCTGAATTTGAAGCATTACAGAATTTCAGAAGGAGCCAATAGATGTACCTTTACAAAAAAATTCGATACCTAAATCGATTAGCACTCATCACTGCAATCCGCAACGAGAGGCAACAATAATGAAAATGTCTGAAAGCATTAACGAAATAGCCACGGCTTTGGCTGCGGCGCAAGCAGAAATTCAGAACCCTTCTAAGAGTGCTGAGAACCCCTTCTTTAAATCGCGGTACGCTGATTTAGCAGAAGTTTTAAGCGTTGTACGGCCAGCTTTTACAAAACAGCAACTAAGCATTGTGCAGATGCCGTTCACCAGCGAGAGCGGTCAAATCGGTGTCACAACGATGATTTCTCACGCAAGTGGGCAGTGGATGCAGGGAGAAGTAGACCTACCCCTTCAGGTTAACAAAAACGTCAACCAAGACGCTGGTAGTGCAATCACGTACCTCAGACGCTACGCGCTGGCAGCCGCTTGCGGAGTAGCTCAAGAAGACACAGACGGCAATCTGGGCAAATCTAAAGGCGAAAACACTGGTGAAGTTGTAAACCTAAAGACCATCACGAATAAACAATCTGATGAGATTGAAGCACTTATTGAGGAAACGGGTACAGACAGAGTTGGATTTCTGAACTACGCCGGAGCCGACTCAATTAAGAAAATAGCAGCAAGCAAATATTCTGACGTTCACAGCCTGTTGTTGAAAAAGAAGGAGCAATCCGCATGAGCGAATTATTACTGAACGACATAAAGCCAGGCTCACTTGAATGGCACGAACACCGCGCCAAGTACCGCAACGCCAGTGAGGCGTCCATCATCATGGGCTGCGCTCCCAAATATTGGAAGACCAGCAAGAGAATTTTATGGGAACAGAAACAAGGTCTGCGCGGGTCTGTCGTAGACAGCGACAACCCAGCGATTAAGCATGGCAACAATCTGGAGGCTGCTGCGCGGGACTGCTTTAATAAAAACTTTGGGGCAAACACGATTCCCGTTGTCGGTGTGCGGGATGAATACAGCGCATCGCTGGATGGTTTTGGAACAGATAGCGAAGGCAGACGCATTAAGGTTGAGATTAAGTGTCCCTGGAGAGGCACTGACTCTGAGGTCTGGAAGCTCGCCTCTCAGGGCGAGATAGCTAAATACTATCATTGGCAGATGGTTCATCAGTCTTATTGTGTAGACACAGAGCAGTCGTTTTTCTTTGTCTACATCAGCGATGATCAATTCATTGTCATCCCGCACGTTAGCTCAGAAGAAGACACAGCCGCCCTGCTCGCTGCTTGGGAGGAATTTAACGCCTCAGAGCCAGAGCCTGATTTTATTAAGCTAGAAGACGAGCAAATGAGAGCCTGGGTAACTGACCATCAGAACTTACTACAGCAAAAAGCTCTCCTTGACACCAAGATTGACCAAATTTCTAACTCATTGAAAGATCGGGCTGGCGATAAAAACGTCATTAGCTTTGGGTGCAAAATTCAAACTATTAGCAGGAAAGGCTCCGTAGATTACAAAAAGATCAACACCCTTAAAAATGTTGATCTTGAGCAATACCGAAAACCCGCATCAACTTATCAAAAAATCTCATACGAAAAGGAAGCATAGGAATGGCAGCAATTATTATCGCCACGGGCAACGTGGGGAGACTAGAAACGCGAGAATTGCCTGACGGCAGAAAAGTAACCAATTTCTCAATTGCTTCAAATGAAAAGTATAAAGGCGAGGAAACAACCACCTGGGTGAATTGCGTTGCCTTCAGTGCCTTGGCAGAAATGTTAGAGAAACATCTCTCTCAAGGACAAAAAGTATTTATAGAAGGCGCAATGAAAAACAGGAGTTGGGAAAAAGATGGAGTAACCCATTATAGGACAGAGTGCGCAGTCAACAAGTTTGAGTTCCTGTCTCCCAAAAACGAGTCACAACCTCAGAAAGACGATTTTGAAGATGATGAGGTTCCCTTTTGACTCTCGATACACGAAAGAAAAAAAGTGAATGCACTCCTGGAGAATGGGAAATGGTGTCTGCTGCGCGGCGTGAAAGCCAGTATACGAGCCATCGACATCTTGGAGATGAGGCTAACGTGTGGCTTAAAAAGCCTTGGGGAAGAGTTAGAAAACGCCCTGCGGTAAATGATGAATTTAACTACAAAGGAAAATAGATGAGTGAATTTGACGATTTAGACGAAGGTTTGGAGTACGAGGAGTTTGGGGCGTATTGCTTTAAGCCAGTTGCAATGTTTGTTGCTGATTTTGAAAGTGGTGAATGCGACATGTTGTGGAGTTATGACGTTGATCAAATGGATTCGTTGCTGGCGGTGGATATTTTGAAAGATGCAATTGGGATGCTTGAGCGAAAATACAAAAAAGCGTATGAAAGGTTGGACACACATCCTGTGATTGCAGCGGCCTTGAATATTCCTCCTCCCAAGGATAACGAAAAATGATTGTTACGGAAAAGAAGTTGATTGAAATGATCGGTTACACATCAAGCCAAATTCGTGGACGTAGACTTTTGCATTGGGAAAATGGTATTCACTACTTTACAGAACCGGCTGGCGCAACACTTTATGACAAAGCGAGGATAGAACAATGGATGGTGTCTACGAAGACAGAGGAAAATGCAGGATCAGATGGTACGAAGATGGGCGCAGGAAATCGCTTACACTCGATATCCCGTATGGAAAAACTGGTGTAAATCGAGCTTGGAAGATACGCGAACAACACATAAAAGCGCACAAACGTGGTGAAGACAGACAAACAGGCAAAGCCCCTACTTTCGGAGAATTGGCTAAAACAAGGCTTCAATCTGGAAAATTCTCACCTGAAACACGGCGCACAACAAAAAGCTATTTGAACAACTATTGGTTACCGCTGTTTTCCGTTCCGGTTGACGCTATCCAATACGCAGACATGCTTGACTTGTTCTCTGGTTTAAAGAAAGCACCTAAGACCATTAAGCACATTCTTACCGCTGGCTCTGGGGTGTTTAACCTTGCGATCAAATCAAACTGGAGAACGGACAACCCTGCCAACCTTTACAGTAAAGAAATCAAATTAGCCAAAAGAAAGATTGATCCTTTCACAATTGAGGAAAGAGATTTAATTCTTGATTCTCTTGAGCCAAACCATCACCTCTTTTATGCCATACGATTCTATTGCGGTTTAAGGCCAAGCGAGTTGATCGCATTGACTTGGGCAGATTATAAAATCGTTACGATTAAGCTAGAAGATGGTTCAAAGGAAAAACGGTATCAACTGGAAATCAGCAAAGGCAGGGTCAGGGGAAACGATTCTGACACCACTAAAACTTTGGTTGATCGTACAGTCCCCGTTCATCCTTTTGTCCAGAATTTACTAGCAAAGACCCCTCGTCAACTGCACGATAAGCACATTGTGACCACTCAGCATGGCAAAGGATTTAGGTCAGCCACACGGCTATCTGATGCCTTTGTGAGAGCTATGAAGCGTCAGGATATAAGATATAGAAACCCATACAACTGTCGCCACACATGCGCTGTAATGATGCTTGTCGCAGGAATGAAGCCAGGATACTGCGCTACAGTTTTGGGGCATAGCTTAGAGATGTTTTTCAGAATATATGCTGATTGGATTGACCCAGATGAGTCTGAACGTCAACGGTATATATGGGCAAACATTAAATGATGATGCGCGGCCCATTTGCGGCCCATTTGTCTCATTATTATGTGTCTTTGTGTACTGTTGATAGCGTTCGCTAACCTCGTAAGCCACGTTTCACGTGGAACCTATATACACTATCTTACATATACATGAGGCGTGGTGGGTTCGACTCCTACCTCTTCCGCCAATAAACCCGTTGTAAAACAAGGGCTTATGGGTTATCAGCAAAAGGCGCGGCCCGCTTGCGGCCTATTACCTATCTTTCAACAGGTAATGGGTAACGCTTTTAATCTTTAGCCGCTGCTTGTGTTGCCGGAACAATGCCTAACCTTACATTTTCTTTATTTATCAATTTTCCAAATATTCCGTTATATTTATCTCCTAGCTGTTTGCGAATAGTAGGCTTAGAAAAAATATCAATAATTTGTTCTGCGGTTAAGCCAGAATCAAACAAACTGTCAGCTAATTGGTCAACTAACTCTGGAGAAGATTTGCCTTTTGATAACGCTTTTGCAACTTGAGGTATTAAAAACGATGGATCGCCCATTCCCAGCGAAAACAAAAGATCAGGAGATATTTGATCCTCAAGCCTATCTACGGCCTGTAATCGTTCCGCAGTGTTTGGCCCGCCTAAAATAGCTCCTTTCGTTTTGAAAAACTCTGTCTCAGCACCAAGACCTTTTAAAAATGGATCAACTTTGTCAGATGGCATAATTTCATTAAGTCTTTTCCGCATGGTTTCGCTACCAATAAGCCTTTTAACAACATCAGTATTATCGCCCTGGCCTTCAATAAAGTTTTCTAATGATCTAACAGCCCCCATGCGAAAAGAGTCCATTTCTGCATCAGTTAAATCTTCCAACGACATACGCAAAAGGTCTGGGTCTTTTTTCAAAAAAGTTAGTCCATCTTCCATTGCGTTTATAACTGAAGAACTATCAGTGAAAGACTTTAAGGCTATTCCGTAATCTTGATTTTGAGCAGCTATAGAATCAAGCAATTCTTGTTTTTTAATTTGCAAAAATCTTACAGTTGGTTTGTCTCCTTTGGTTTTTGCTACACCCATTCTTCCGTCAATGCCTTGCTTTAAATAATCAAGCACTCGCAAGTTATTTTCTTCTTCACTGTAATCTTGTGTTTTTCTAAGGCTTTCAAATCTTGATTTAGCTTGATTGTAAATAGTTGCCATTTCTGGGTCTTCTACAAAGTCATCTAAATCGGGAGTCATTTTGACTCCTTTTCCCATTGCCGTAGTATAAAGTGGCGCAGCAAGTTCTGATCTTCTAGTAACAGCGTCATTAAAATTGTCGTAAAAAGACTCAGCGTTGCCATCAAAGTTCTTTTTGATTAAGGTTTTTACTCTAGCTCTTTGACCCGCTTGTCTGTCGTTAACCATTGCTTTAGCGCGGCCTTTTGCAGAGTCTCCTACGTCCATAGTTGCTCTTGCTTGCGTCCTAAATGACTCGCCAAGGTCAGTCAGCGTTGCTTGATTTGGCCCAGGCGTTGCATCATTAAGGTCAGCAAGACGTTGCACCGCTTGATCTGGCGTTAATCCTTCGTCTTGTAGTGACTGACGCAGAACCCTGTCGGCTTGCTGTCTTGGTGTATCAGCTAGTTTTCTTGAAGCGTAACTACCAACACCACTAATCAAATCGCCAAGAATATTAACCGCGCCAGCACCAACAGGCGCTAACACTCCTCCAATAGCCGCGCCTTGGGCTGCATCGCTAAGAATCTCATCGGGGTTTGCTGTTCCTGCTCCATACACGCCGCCTTCTACCGCGCCAATACCACCTAATCTAGCAACCTTTCCTGCTTTGGATAATTGATCAAAGCCTTTCAGCACACCAAGTCTGCCCGCTCCAGCAACGCCTGTTGCTAAAGAACCAATAACTTCCGCAGCCAACGCAGTGTCTGGGTAGTCTTCTGTAAAAGCCTCGCGCTGATCTTCAAGCTGATCGTACCGTTTTCGATAATTTTCGGAATAGGGAGTTCCTTCACTTATAGTATTGATTCCGGCTGTTAAGCCACTTTCAATTTCATCTGCAAAACCAAAAGTTAAACCTTGACCAGCGGCTCTTAAACCTTCAGCAACCCCGCTATAATCAACCTCTGGCTCTACGTTAATTTTTGCCAACTCTTTTTTTAAAAGATCGGCAGCTTCAGCTTGAGTAGGAGCGCGGTTTGCTGTGACTTTAAATTGTTTTTTACTAACCGGATCAGTCAACATATACGCTTGCATTTACTACTCCTCTACCTCAACAATTTCAATGTTTCCAATTACCAATTCGTCAGAGTCAGTTTCAGGTGTTTCAGGTGTATCTGTTGAATCTATAACGCCAGAAGCACTTCCCATTTGCGTGGTCAAAATTCCTCGTTGCTTTGCTTTCTCTGCAATAAGTTCTGGAGTGTCACCGTATTGCGGGAAGAATGTAGCGTACTCGTCCCTCATTTCGTCTACACCAATAGCTGCGCCAGATTCATCTCTTAATTTAGCGCGAACCCAAGCATCTGCTGCCTGAAGATACATTTTTTCTTCATTATCGCCCGTTGCTCTCCAGTTGCGAGCCATAGCACCTGACGCTCCAGAAATTTTCTCAATAAACGCAGGGTCTAGTTCATATTTAGCTAAAGTTGGCATTGCCAAGGTCATTTGTGAAAACGCTCTTTCTTTTTTCATTATGCCTTCGGTTTTCTTTTTTGGCCCTTTAGCCAGTGTTGTCATTGCTTTGTTGTGCAATTTTAAAAAGTCTTCGTCAGACAAAGTTCCAGACATATATCGTGTTGCTTCATTTTCACTTAATAAAAGAGCCGCGCTGTAATCCACATCAGGTCTTTTAATTACTTTTTTATTAGCAGCGGCTCTTGCAGCTATTCTTTCAGCGGAGGTTGCCCTTCTAGTTCCCGCCCGACCGTCAACGCTTACACCCTCTTGCAGATAATCTTGTATTTTTTGCTCAGTCGCATTTAATGGTTTTTCAGTAGCTCCAAATCTATTTGTTGTTGTTATGTTTTCGGGATTTGTTTGACTGCTAGGCTGTCTATTAGCTCTTATCTCTTTTGATTTTTCTATTAGCTCTTGCGAACTCATTCCAGCGTAAGGGTTATTTTTATTTTCTGTTGTTGGGTTTTGAGCTGAAGCAGCCGGAATTCCAGAAGTATCATTTATAGTTCGTCCAATCTGTTCACCAGTGTTAGGGTCAAGAAACCTTACCGCAGGGTTTCCTGCGGCATCAGTAACAGTCTCTTGAAGTAATATACTGCCATCACCCATTTCAACTCTGCTCAATGCAGTTTTACTTTTTGGCCCAAGTCCACTCATATCAAAGTAATCTTCTTTTGCAGGCACAAATGGCGGCGTTCC
>Ga0308014_1000209_pt1 | contig 16294 bp, 9 predicted proteins | sample Neamet229_FD_203154 | JGI IMG/M metagenome (GOLD analysis project Ga0308014, IMG submission 203154) | Marine microbial communities from water near the shore, Antarctic Ocean - #229 | ecosystem: Environmental > Aquatic > Marine > Unclassified | place: Southern Ocean | collected 2014-07-28 | reverse complement strand
GCGTCAGTGATTGGGATCGTGCCACGTAAAGCGATCATGCTGACCAAAATGCCCTGCACGTCCTGAAACACTTGGCGAAGAAGGAAGTGCATGGCCAATTCATTGTCCGTGTCGGGTCCAATGTCATCATGTCGTTCAGCCATATTCCCTCGTTTATCAACATCCAAGAACATCAGCGAGCTGGCGAACGTTTCTTCCAAATGTATGTATACGTCTGGTGCTACAGTTAAAACAAGTAGCTGCAAGACCGTACCCAAACCACCTACTGAATCCGCGTCTCCGAAGCGGACTTTGTATACAATCGGGCCCAGGATCTGGTCCCGACCTTGAGGGCCAATTGTCTGCGTAAGAGTGAGAAACGTCATGAGCAAATGATTACCCACCTGTAACGTGTTCTTTGGCAGTACTGGCTGGATGACAACATTGTTCTGCAGAAACGCGCCGATATTTCGTACGGCTTCACGCAGCGATGCTATCTTCAATTGGTCTTCATGAGGCAAGCCTTGGACTGCTGTCATGCAATTTTGAATGGCCGCGAGAAGTCGTTGCATCAAAGCCGCATGTTTGCCCGACACTGTCTGTTTAACACCTGCGGATCTAGTCACGTTGGCTTCTTCGAACGCTTCTGCATCCACTGTAATAGCCAGTCGCAATACTGCAGCGAAGTAATTGACATGTAGGACACAATTTTCGATCTCGAAGATAGGATCCCGCGGTACAGACGCACTGCTGATTTCCATCTGATGTCGCACCGGTGACATGAGATGCTGTAACGTTCCCACAAACGCCGACAATCCGGATAACCCGGTCGGGCTACTAGCATTGTTCGAAAAAATGGAAAGCTTGGCAGTCATGTCTGCCATTTTGCGCTCGTTGCGGCTGGGTAATATCTGTACCACGCGTCGCAGTGCAAACTTTGCCTGCGCCGCTGCAATATCGCTTTTGGAAATTGTAAACGACTGAATGTCTTGAAGTCGCGTTTTAAATGGCACAGCTATCAGTCTTGATCATCGCGAAAAATGCTGCCAGCATTACAATGCCTGCAATTTCCCACAATTCAACAGTGAATATGAAAACCATAACGACAGAGGCGATGCCATGCCCTGTGACATGTACAATTGTTGTGTAAAGTTTATGTTGCAACATGTACAGCAATTTTAAATGCGGTCAACGTTTGGTTGATGGGCACTGACCTGATCAGGAGATCATGCAGAGTATCTTCTTGAAAATTTTTGCAGGGTTTGGTTTACCTGCAAGCAAAAAGAGACATTTATACATTGTCAATATGTATCATCAACATATTGTGATGGCAAGCCTTTTTTACGCCAGGTAGGCGGGTTCACTCATGAAAGCCATGAGTGATCCAAAACAAACAGTTTGTACCTGGATATTGCCAGATTTCTGTTTATGCTTTAGAGTAACCGCGCATGGCAGCAGCTGTGCGTGACCAGTCTCTCCAGACTGCGGGCCAGTTCAAAACGAACTGCCTCACGCCATGAATCAATCTTATTGGATTGATCACGGCGTGTCACATTTTTGAGGGTTCTTTGCCGATCCGAGGAACGACCCTCACACTGTCCCTCAGACAATCCCCTTTTTGAATAAAACCTTCACCCTCTCATATTGTGAGAGGGGTCCATGTTCATCCTTAGGGTTTTTGTCTGAGATTCAGTGTAAGAACTTGTGAGGCTCTTATCTAAATTCACAGAATCGCAGCGCTCGCCGGGAAGGTAAACTGTATTCTAGTTTTCCTATTTTCTCGGTATGCTTGCGATTTCCCTAAGGATTTACATTTTAGTCTATTTTCACCGAGATCTCCCTCACACCCCTGTGTGAGGCGATCCCCCCTCCACAAGCTCCGGGGGGTTCGCCCCACACAAACGTGTGATGGAGCTCTGGTTTCATTTTAAGACTACTGTAATTTTCCCTATTTCCTTCTCCCGTGCTCGTCGGAAGATAGGGAAACGGGATGTTCATTTTCCAACTATTGGGTTCGAACCATTAGTTGAGGAATTTATACTTTGTAACTTTTAGTCACAATGTTATAAAAATTTGTATGAGTACGACAGGTAGAAAACGGGGCCGAACTGTTTGAGAGTTATGTCTGACACGTGTCTAAACATGCCCTTAATTGGGGGGCATGACACGTGTCTTTCATATCACTCATTCATTTCGTTCTCTGCTCTCACTTTTTAAATTCTTGTGAGAATTTACCTCGTTTGTTGAGGGCGTACTCTGGTGATATCCGGGTAAAATTTATTTACCTTTCTTTTTATAGCATTTGTATTATTTCCTTGGAGTATACAAGCGAAGCGGTCCTTTTACCTTTTACTTTGATTATTAAGGTTGGATTTCGCATGCGTACAGTATTATACCTCTTCCCCTCTTTCGGCGTTCGTAGCTTCGCGGTTTTACCGCGGTTGCCTACAATTTCGCGGGGGTTCTCTCAGGTATCAGGGTAAATTTAGCAAGTAAGCCAATTTGCTCTGAGGAGGTTTTTATGTCGAGCGACAGGATGTTTCAAGCTACCCGTCACCAGCAGGCTCGTATGGAGTAGTCTCTCCTCGAAGAGAGGGAGAGGGACTATGATACGGAAGACGCTCTTTCTTCCCCTGAGGATGAGGAAACTGTGAATCCTTTGCGTCGTGATGGCTCGCCACATACTGGACAGCTGACGCGTGGAAGAGATCGATCTCCAGTCAATGTTCGTTCGCATTCTGCGCATTCCCGAGTGTTGGCTATTGCGGGAGTCGAACGCAGTTTTCCGCAACTGCCGGTTTGTGCGATTGCGGGCTGTTCTTGGCCTGCAAGAGCCTCCGAAGGGCATCCGTTTTGTTCTCAGACTTGCAGTCTTTTGGTACGGACTGCTGAGAATTAGGGCTTGGGATTTAGCTAACTCGAGATTGTTTGTCGGGTTTGCAGTCTGTGGAAGGGAGAGCATTTCGGACGGGGCGTACCCCAATCGAGCCGGCTCTCTGCTCGAATCCAGCTTGCGGAAAGATGAATCGGTTCGCTGAAGGTCACATATACTGTGGACGCGGGTATGTCAAATCCTGCTCAGTCTCCTTTCGATTGCGGGCTGCATGTCTCCCCCCCTTTTCGGACAGTGAACTGTGTAGTTTATAGGTTCACCTGAATGTGATTCGGTTTGACCTCTACAGGGATTTGCACCGGTTGCCTAGCCTAACACAATTTCGTTTGCCCTGGGTAGGTGTGCGTTCATTATGGGCCACTGATACTGGTGTGGAGACCAGTTAACCTACGGTGACTAGATGAGCCATGCGGTGAGGTGTAACGCGTGTTGCCTGGGTATGCAGGTAGTTCTGCGCTCGTTTTCATTCGACGGCGTGTGCTAATCTTCCCGATGAATTTGATAAACACTTTTTGGTTTGTTCATTACAAAAGGGGGAACATCGTTGTATCCTTTATTCGTTCGGGCCGTCCATCGCTTTTGTGTGTCCTGTCTGGGCATGGTGTCATACACAGAATCAAGCTCAGCAGTAAGGATTTGAGAAAGGGCCTAAGGGAGTAAGACTGATAGGGGTTCACCTTCACTCTTCTCCGGAAGAGGACAGTATGAGATCATCTTCGGAGGTGAATACCGGATCGAATTCTTCTTCTGAAGACATAAGCTCGAGTGCGCCTTCTTTAGAATCTCCCGCGGTTTTGGTCTGGAGAGATAGCCGTTCTTCCCACGGGCTCTTGTCTCCCAGGGGATTAAACGCACGGAATGTATTCAAGACTTCGTCTTGGGTGTGACGCATATGATGCCAGTGACCTGGCAGGTGTACTACCGCGAGAGCCTTTCGTGCTCGCATCAACTCGAGTGCCACAGGATCATTAATGGCCCTGCGGGTCGGAGATACAATTGCCCCTTCGATCTTCCAAGGATAGTAATACGTGTAGTAGGGAGCAGCCGCGGTCGCCTCTCCTAAGATGCACGGGGCGTTTGTCGCCAGCTCGAGGGCGATGATGGGTTTGCCCAGCACGACCGACGCGGCCCATAAGTGGACGGGCCCCCCATCCCCCTGCCCGAAGTCTTCCGACTGCAGATAAGACAATGCGATGGAGATCTTGGCCTCCTTGGGAATCGATATCATCATGATCTTAGGAATCGCTGTATCATCCTCGGTGATGGCGAGGTATCGACGGAGTATGCTTTTTCCGCGTCGAGTGTCCAGCGCGAGACTTAGGAGCATGTTAGAGATCATGATCGGTGTAGGCAGTTTCACCTTCCCCATCCATTCAAACGCTATATCCGGCATGGGTTCAAACACGGTAGAAGGTTCGGCCCAATTGGCTTGCAGACCCCGGCGTAGTGCGTATGCCATAAGCTCGAGTAGTCGGGGTGCCGTCATGGGTTGACCATCTTGTCTTATAATATCCCAGTGTCGATTGCAGCCCATCGATATCGCTTTCATCAGACAGTGGGGAGATCCCGCGTCGATGTGAAGTAGCTCTGGTGATGCATTCAGGATGGCGAGATTTGTGCGGTAAGCCGGCATGGAGTAGCTAAAGACTTCGGTTCTTAGAGCTAGGTGTATCTGCGCGGAGCGAGGTGACGGGTCTGCACACTGTCTTGCCTTGCTGGGTTTGGCAGGCACCGCGCTATAGACGCGCTGGCGCTCTAGGCTCAGGTAAGCGATTAGACCTAGGATCTGGATTGGAGAACCTACCTTAGGTATGCACTTGGCCAGCTGGTCTGCGATCGTATCTAGCCTCGCTAGCCTCTCATCCAGTCTAGGCCTCAGCGTCTCCCATTTAGTATAAATTACTTGGTCAGACATATAAGCTAATAGGTTTCGAGCAAGAGGCGCGAAATTTCTTTCTTAGATCTCATGGTAGAGCAATCGTAGGTAAATTAATTTTTAATTTTGGAAAGCAAAGTTATTAAAACCCGTTGAGAATACCCTCCCCTGAGTTGGAACCAAAAATCTTATCTGAGAATTGAGTTATAAATTTAAGGGTAAATTCGCTACGAATTGAAATCTGATCGTTCCGAGATTTATCTATCTGGGTCAATCGTGTGTGCACAGACGGAGATACCCCGTCTCTGCCCTCAACTTCGCAGGGTAGTAGTACATAGTAGAATTTTAGATTATCAAAAATTTGTTTTTTCGATTAAAACGAATAGTCGATTCATCCTTCATGGTAGGAGTTGACGATGGACTCAAGGGTCGAACTTGAGCTCTGGTGATATGTCCTCAGGCTCGACTGGAACCTGGGACTATCCACCCACCGAGAGATAGCCTTATCCCATCCACTACTCCTACCAATCAGACAGAATATCTGGGTGAAAATTTCTATACCTTGGTACGGTGAAACTTTCATCTTGTTTTCTGCGGTAGTTTGGTAAATTTCTGGGTTTTCACCCTGGTCAACTTTTACGGCTGAGACTACGAACCGCTTCAACGATTCACAGTGCAGGATTTTTATCAAGTAAAAACACAATACCGTAATAATTAAGTACGGGGGTAACAGGTGGGATAGTACTAATAGTATTATTTTACTTTACCTCCTTTAGGATCGAGGGCCCGATTGCTTCATCGAGACATGTACCGTGCCCTTGGGTATACCGGATACTTATTTTAAATAATTAAATATCCTCCCCCAATAACAAATAATGACGATGCGGGGGTAAATTGTGTTTGTCGTTTGTACAAGGATCTTAAGACCAGCAATTTCAAGCAAAAGTATCAAAAATGGATTATTCGTCAAATTACTTAACATTAAGATCTCCAACGTCTGGGATCTCCTCGCGGCCAAGTATACAGTCGCAACTTCATTTTTGAGTGTGCGTTAGCGGCAAAATTGGCAGCTGCTGATTTCCCTACATACTACCTGGTACCTAGGTACTAAATTTTGTATGGTGTACCGAGGTACTAAATTTAGTATAGCTAGTTAGATCGTTCTTGCGAATTTCTTATGCGCTGGTGCTGCTGCTGTCTGGAAGACGCCGGCGAATCGCCGCCTGCTCCTCAGTCCTTGAAGATGGCTTTGGTCGCCGAGGTGTCTGACTCTCCGGCGATGCCCTTCTGTACGGTGTGTACTGCGGAGAGCAATCAGCGTATTTGCGCAGCGACTGCATTATTCTATACTTCGAGTAATGCGCCAGCCGTGCTTCTGGAACACATTGAGGTACCCTTCTTGCTGCTCGATTGTGAGACGGACTCGAACAAGCTTTACTGCGTGTTGGCCGCGGCGGACGGCGGTCCTGGAGCTTCCGTCGGGATCGTGCACGTGTCGGCTCAAGACACCGTATTGGTATCAATCCTCACACACCCTCCTTAAATTTAGCTCATTGGAAGTGTCGGCTTGCTAGCCACCTTTACCGCCTTCTCGCCACTCTGGCAGACTGAAAAGGGGGGTTGGTCACAGGTCAAGTTTGCCGGAGGAACCCCTCCCGCCCAACCGGTGGACCTGGTAACGGGGTACCGTATTCGCTCTAACAATTCGGTAAAAGCGAGGCTCGTCGAGCAGGTCTGTGGACTCCTGTTTTGTCCAAATTGTTCTTATCGACCCTCATTAAATCTTTCTTCGTCCCTTACGGTAACAACAGTTTATTCAGGCCGATGGCACTGAATGCTCCAAGTATTACAAATGGAAGACGGGAGCCTGGACAGAGGACTTGACGCCGTGTGTGCCTTCTTCACTCGGGTTCCCACTGTCCTCCCTCTCACCTGTCGACTTCCTTAACGTTAGTTTTTGTCGTAGGTGAAGCAGCATGGTATGGCCCTTCTTTCTTCTCCCCTTTCTTTCCCTTCCCTTCTGCCTGTAGGATATGCTGATCTATTCGGTGAATAGGTTCGGAGTGGGGGATCGAAGAGTTTCGAGAAGATGAAGTCTGAGTGCAGTTATATAAGATTTTAGAAACCCGATACCTCTGACTGTTTGAGATAAATACAAGACTTATCTTATTTACCCATGCCGCGTGCTGGGCTTTGCCCGATGGGGGATATTTCCTCATTCGTATTATACAAGATTTTAGAAATCCACGTCATCCTTTACGTTTCCCTGTTTGCGTACAAGGTCTTCAGCTCCATGAGTTTTATACATCTCGGTTTGCCAGTAGGCCATGCTTTCGCGTGCCCCTAAATTTAGGTAGAGTAAGTATGCACTGGAGCTCCACCTGTAAGGATAAGAGCGCGGGTCAGTGAGATCTGCGCTCTCTATTCAAGTTTAGGGTAAGGGATTTACCGCCCCGCAGCCATGATCACATGCCGTGGGCATTGCGTCAGTAAGAGTGAGACAGCACCACCCACGCGGTACGAATGCCCCGAGAAGGATTTAGCGGAGCTGTAGGCGTCGAAAGCATCCGACTTTGAAGCGCGGATATGGTCTATCGCGTCTCGGTCTAGACGTACAAGCAACCTTGGATGGAGTACCTGGCCCGCCAATCTTCCCGCGCTCTCGGGGAAACGGAACAGCGGAACCTTCTTTGGGTCCTGGCCGGGCTTGAGGGGGTTTTGTTCCATCATGGTTAGTATCAATTGACATGCGTTGTTTTCGTGTGAGGTCATCGTGAAGACCAGCGGAATTGTCTCAAACACCGTGCCTCGTACCTTGTACAAGGGCGGGTCAATAGTGAGGTGCGTAACTGCTCCTGTCTTGTTCCTGTGTATGTGTAGATTTGCCACGGAGGGCCTATCCGTCGCGTTAAAACGGGTGCGTTCCGAGTCGTCAACCCCTAAGAACAAATGGCATTTCGAAAGTTGAGTCTCTCCGATCCGTTTGGAGTGGTTAGTGATATTTCTTTGGGCTTACCGGTGATCTCTCCGAGCCTGAGTAAGTTCGTCCACGCGACGGATCTCATGGCCGTGATCGTTGAGACGAAGGCCGGGTCGAACCTTCCGTTTACACCCTTGAAATTTTGCTTTCCGGTGAACCATTTTTGGTCAGGTTTATAAGACTTGCAGAGCCGGTTCATCTCGATGATGTGTCTGTGAGAATAGCCCGTCCTCACCCTGGGGGTATGGGGTTTGATCCGATTTCTTCCTTTGACGAAGCGCCGAATTTTCCTGCTGAACTCCTCAGATCTGAGCGGCATAGCTTCATGTTCGATGTGCCAATTATCGACCGCGCTTATCACGTCGGTAGTCGCTTTGGCGGTGGTATGCCCTCTAACTCCGGGAATGTGTCCGGGCTCTGAGAGGGCTGAGGCGAACATGAGCAAGACCATATCGCGTGTTTTCTTCTCGGCTGGAGATAAACGATAGGTGTGTTGGTGCGGGAGCAGGGCGCTAATGCCCAGCAAATCTTGGGTAAAATGGCACCACTGAGTGACCGCACTGTTTTTGTTTTGTGTCGTTCCGAGGGCTTCGCCTTTGTCGTAGTTCGCCTGCAGTATGTCGCGGAGTCTTACCAGGTGGCGGTCTCGTTTGTTTTGGTCTACGGGTTCGACATGTCGTCGAATTCGTGAGTCTTGGTTACCTGGGGTTCCCATGACCATCCTTTAGTATGTATCCTCTCTTCTATGGTTTGGATAGGAACGGTGATTTTATTTCTCTCTCTCTCCTGGCCTTTAGGTCGGGCTCTTTCCTCCCTTCTTTAGAGAGAATAAATGGAAGCATTGTTCAGAGTTTATCACGTGTTAACATCTCATCCCATGTCATATTGCCGTATTTTATTGCGGCTGCACTGATGGCAGGGACGGTGGTGGCTTCGCGAACTTTGGTGAAGCCGTTGATAGCCGCTAGCTGTTTGAAGTCAGGTATGCCTCGTCTGCCATGCGTCAAACTGTCTGACATTAGATTGAAATCTCTGGAGAAATAGCAAACATCAACGGTGAGCGGTCGCCGTGCTTCGTCACGAGCTGCCTGGTCTTGGGATTCTAGCGCATCGATGAACAGCGAATGCGTCTGCATCATCGGTGTGCCCCGAACTTTGCCTCCTTTGAACCGCTGTTTAACGGTTTTGGAGTCGGTCATGGCTATCAAATGGCCATGCCCTGCTGCGTCGGAATGCGGCAGCGCGGCCCAATAGGCGTACGTGGACATGACCGCGCAGTACGTGCCAATGTACTCTAGAACCGGTATTCCCATCAAGAGTTCGGTTTCGGTGAAGTGCCGCTGAAAGTATACTACGCCTTCTATCGGGCCAAGGTCGCACCACCATCCGAAGCAGAATTCTTCGCCTGCTCTGTTGGCAGGGTCCATCATGTCCTTTCCGGGCTTACGGGCGTCCGAGAAGACCAGGTGTACGCCGGGTGACCGTACATGTGGATAATGGACGTGGGGAGCAGCTGGCAGTGGCGTAGGAAATCGCATACGGTTTTCGATGGTTTCCGCCGCTCGGCGAACCTCCGGCGTGATGGAGTGCATGTTGTCGAGTATTGGTCCGCGGCGACCTGGCGCGGTGGACGCGAGGACTTTCAAACCAGCGTGCCAGAAAGGCCGGCACAGCTCTAACAGCTCAATCTCGGTCGCAGCCGCAGCGACAATTTGTCCAGTGATTTTCTGCAGCTCGAGCGTGGTAAGCAACTTGAGGATATGAGACCCTGTGGCCGGGTCAGTTCGATAGAGCGTTGCCAGCTTGTCTGCATATTTGAGCAGTTTGGGCTCTTGGACAGTCCAGACTGGGAGTTGGCGACTGCTTTCGCCTGGTATCGGTCGCGGGATGTGCATTCGCAAGCCGACATAGTCCGTCACCGCTCCGAAGGAATTTAGACGGTGTTTTAATGGTGGAGCTCTCAAAGAATTTGTCTCCCATAGTTGTTGTTTCTCACGTGCACAGGTGAAGCCTAATTTGTGCTCCATACGTGTAGTTAGCCATTGTTTAGACGCGTTTTGCAGCGTCGGGCATTGGTGGTACATTATGAGCAAGTCATCAATCCAGATGCAGCTATAAATCGAGTGCCCGTGCTGGTTGCCTAGAAGCGCCGTGCGGCTTGCCATGGCTTGCCATAACTCGTCGGGGTATTCGTTGGTAGGCATATTATTCTGTTGCGCTCGCATTTCGAATTCAGTGGCCCGGCATATGAAAATGCCCGCTGGAGTGGTGCATGCGGGCATATCGTACTTGCCAAATTCTCCTCGCTTATGAACACCAAATCCGTGAGGTCCAAACGGGATGCTGGTAGCTTGTGTACCCTGGCGGTATAAAGGTATCGAAAAGTTTCGGAAATAGGACTCAATGTCGGCGACGTCGATGCAAGGCTCGGCGCCCATGGCCAACAAGATGGTAATCTGTATGCCGATGCTGGATTTGTCTGGCAGCTGCATATCGGGGTCTGTGGGTCCCGCGAGCCTGCGTCCTTCAGTGTTTCGAATAGCATTTTCGTTGTAAGAGCGGGGAGGCATCAGATAACTGTCGCTAACAGGAGGAGGCGGTCGAGGCGGGGGAGCGGTGATAAGTACGCCCGCCACCTGTCGATTGTCGCGAAGAAGTTCGCCGGCGTCGTTTGTGATAGATTGTACTGCCGCCGAAGAATCTTCGGTCACCTCAATCGGGTTAGTAAGGTCAGCCGTGAAATCCTCATGTTCTGAGCGCGCCGCTTCCATGTGTGCCAATGTAAGGCGGTGTTTTCCGAGATGGCTGGATGGTAACTTCCCAGTAAAGGTCTTGCTACGTACCGCCTTGGTAGTCTCCAACGAAATTTTCGTCACACATCGACCATCATCCGCAGCCGACTGCGTTTGAACCGGCGTTTCGGTAGCCGGGACTTCGGGAATCGTCGGCATGACTATTCCGTCACACTTGTCGAACATACCAGACTGCAGGAGTCGCTGTTTGTCGGTTAATTTTGACTTACCCCGCTTCGCCCTATATGCCTTTGGAAGCACCCCAACTGAAGAGCCGGGATAGACATACGACCTCAAATTGGTGAGATCCCAATACTCTTTCAAGAAAGCCGGGACTTCATGGAAATGGTTATTTCGCAAGGCCCACGCTTCTAAGACTTTCGCCTTTGGGGATCCGTGCGCAGCGCATCGGCGAGCCTTTTTCCCTGGTACGATGACCATGTGCTGTCCAACGCAGAGTGCGGGCCACCGGGCTGGACAGCCACCGAGGATCCACATCCCCTTCGCTACATCTTTCCTCAGAGACAGCTCGCCTTCGGCAGCGGCCTGTAGGTATTGACCGGTAGGAGCAGCCAAGGACCATCCAAACTCGGAGGCGTTTTTGGAATCGAATACCATGCTATAACCTTTCAAACCGGCGCACATGTTTGGACGAGAATTGTCACTTCCTGCTAGCTCAAACAGAAGCTTATTGTCGTGCCAGCCCATCTCCTTGGCGCATGCTCTGAAGCCTTCGGTGTTTAGCACTGTTTCTACCAGGTCTTGAGGTAGGATTTGCAGAATTTCAATGCTATCATCTTCAATGTTTGCGGAAGCTCTGGCCAAATCAAAATGCCTACATCCGCGGGCCTCTTTCGTGATGAACTCTTGTCCCAGAAATAGATAGTTCGGCAGGTCTTGTCGAAATTGGTTGCCTTGTTCCTCAGACAGTTGCACCCAATCGATATCTGCGTTTCGTAAGACCGCTTCGTCAAAATTTCGTCTGGCGGCAAATTGATCCAGGCCAGGGAACATATGAATAGCGGTCGCCTTTCGTTGGGCTTCTGCTGCAATGTTCATAATTTTGGTCACTGCAGCTTTCCACGCGTCGAGAATGTTAAATCCTTGCAAGGTCAGAAAGCCTTTGACTCCGCCTTGGATCGCGATGCGAGGTTGGCTCACTTGGCTCAACGGGCGAGAAGCAAGAGCACCTGGCGTATTCGCTGAAACCTCGGGTGTGGGGCCGCCGTCAGCGGCAATTTCGACGTCAATAGGCTCCTGTACGAAATCAGCCGGCCTAAAAACAGATCGTCGGATGATGTGGGACCCTTCTTCAGAGTCGCAGTTCATCTCTCGATTTATCAATGGGGACGGGGTGTCTATCGCCTCTTTTAACTGCATGGGGACGCGCATTTTGTATGAGAAACACGAAAACTGTCCTCGGGGACCGATAAACACTGTTCGCAGTAATCGAACTTCAAAACGTCGCAAAGCGGTTTTCGCCATGTTTGATTTTGTTGTGATGTTTCGTCCGTTGAGTTTGAGTCGTCGGTAATGAAAAATACCTATACCTTTGGTGGGCTGGTCGCGGTCGATTTCTATCCAACACTTTGACGGTAGTTGGGGAAATTTGGTTGAGCAACTCCAGTTAATATGCCAGCCGCGGGATTCGTAGCTGGACATCCGAACTTTATCCACCTTCATTACGGTTCGCTGTATGTCTATCTCTGGGCCGTCTGCCCATATCCCAGTATCTGGATCGCAAATCTGGGTGGTGAACACTCCCGGAACTTCGTCTAGCAGCTTGGGTTTACCGCTGTTGGACATGTTCTCCAGCTCTGGGAAGAGCGGAGTCAATTCGGTATTTGCTGCATTTCCATTTGCCGACGGGAATCTTTTATCTAGATGTATTTTAGCGTTTTCACAGAGCGTTAAGCATTCTGGGGTAGCAGCCAGGGCTACCGCCTCTAGTTTTGCTCGGTCGTAAATACTCGAGTCTGTCTCGCTCTCATCCTGATGGAAATCCTCCGCAGTGTCCTCTTCTTCCGACATTATGGTGGGTACCGAAAGGGCTGCGGGTGGATGTATTTGTGTCGAAGGACGAAGATTGCTTCTAATACCTAATAAGACACAAAAGTTATTGGACCAATCGTAACTTTATATAGGATCATAGAAAGATACAGCCCTTTGGGAGGCGGTGTTCACCCACCCTTGGACTTCTTAGTTTTGTCGTAGTCGGCTTTCTTCTTGGCGTACCCGCATTTCGGGTCTTTCTTCATAGCCTCCGGAATGCTGTTCCATACTTCGAGCCGAAGTTCGTGCGCTTTGTCGCGGATCTGTATCCGAGCTGCGTCGTCCTGGACGTGTTCAAAACTGCACTCACCGTCGCCGTTGGCCGGCTCTGTCGTACCAGGTTTCAACTTCGGAGGGTGGTTCGGGTGCCGGGCGGAGTTGTACGGACACCCATCCTGGCGGCAGTATTCATTGTGGCACAAGCGCCCTTCTGGTACGTAGTCTCCATGCTCTTCCGTAATCATGTGCTCCACTTTATCAGTAAAGGATTGCATCGAGTCTTTGTACTTTCCCGTCTCGGTGCCCACGCTGTATAAGTTCGGGTGGCTAAAAGGGTCATTTTTGCTGGCGAACTGGACCTTCTTGGTCTCCGCGGCGTCGGCTGCGGGAGCGGCTGCCGCGGGCCTATCCTTTACAACTGCCTGCACGGAAGCCTCCTTCGCGTTTGCCTCCTTGAGCTTCTTGGCTCGGAGTAACTTCGCGTTAGCCTCTGCCTTCTTCGCGTTATTGGCCTTGGTCTTTGCCTTGGCTTTGGCTTTGCGAGTTTCTTTGACTTCTCCAGCAGAGGGCTCATTGTGTTCCACCGGTTCTTGGTACGAGGCACGCGTCCTTGTAGCGACGCCAACTTTCGCAGTATCCTTTGTCTTGAGCGAAGTTTTCTTTTTCGGTGTCTCTTCTCCGATTGGCTTCGCCATCTGGCTTTGCTTCTGAATCTTCAGTTGGTCGGAGATCATATTCAACGCGTAGAGATAGGTATCTGGCACGAAGTCGTTTTTGTCATCCTTTCTCATCAGCATATCCATCAGGCGGGGCAGAACGTCGCCTTTGTAGAAGTCCTCGTGGGCATCTGCTACATCTCGCCTCCTTCGCGAGCCTGCTATCTGGTGCAGACTGGCTTCTTCGGGACAGTGGAAAATGCGATACCTGAACATGAGACCTTGAAAGAAATCTTCCATAGGCCGGAAAATTCGGTTCATGCAGTGAACCCAGCCTTCCGTGAGATCATCGTCCCGGTTAGCCTTGATGAACATGGTCTTATTTTGCGTTATGTCATCGCTAATTTCCTGGAACGCCTCGCACTTCCCTTTGGTGACATCATTTAGATCAGTTCCCGCTAGCGCATCTCCAGGATGTACGACAGCCCAAATCTGCATCAGTTTGTCGAGCGCCTGCTCGTACGGCTTGCCGTTGCTACCTTTATGCATCGAACACTTGATGGGGTCGCCTCCACTGTCCTTGGTGAGCGGACATGTCCAATCCTTGTATTCTACTTGAACCTCATGGGGCATGAACAATAGTAACAGTTGGCCCACGTTAACGGATGGCTTGTTTTCGAGTGATTCTTCTTCATCCTTCGTTTTCAAGTGAAGAATGCGGTCCCAATCGTTGTACGTAAAAACATCCGATAGTCGAAAGGTTTTATCTCCGGTCCCCGTTGAAAATTTTTTGTCGGGTATGGCCAATGACTTCATAGTTTGCCTAATTAATGACAGCCGCAAGGCTTGAAACTCACATATCCAGGTCAGGTCGGCGGTATCTCGAGCGTCGTGTGAGCGGAATCGGCTTGTCAGCAGCAGCCCAAATTCCGAAGGGGTATCGGGGGCCGTGAGAAACTTTTCGATTGCCTGCACTTGTCGGCGCGTCTCCTTTCCGCCTCCGCTCATCGCCATGCTGTCCATCAGTGACTGTGGTCCAGTGGGTTAGTTTGGTATCTTCTATGGTTTTACAGCGCGCGCCAGCTGAAGGGGGGATGGTGGGGCGCATCTTTGCTCTTAACTTACCTTTAGCTCTTCGCCTTCCGGCGTCAGCAATCCGGTGTCAGGGAGCCTTATTTTTCTTTCCAGCTGTTCGATTTGACCGTCCTTGATGTTGGCGTACTCGCTGACTTTGTGATCGTTCAGCTTTCTCCATGAACTGTCTTTAGTCGCAAGTTGATTAGAATGGTCCTTTCGGCCCGTATTCTGTCTCAACGCGTCGTGTCTCGAGTGTGCTGAATGCAACCGGCCCTGAGGGTCGTCTGCATCGTCCGAGAGTTTGTCTTTCTTGGGTTTCTGCACAACACCAGTTTTTAATTACTGAATATTTGTTATGTTGTCTATTTGATGATTTCCTGCCTCTGGCGGGCCTTTATTGTCCCATCGTTAATATCATTTAGAGACAAGATTACCTTAGATTCTCCTCCGGCGTCGTCGCTGCCGCCGCCGCCACCGCCGCCGCCTCCGCCGCCGCCGCCGCCGCCGCCACCGCCGCCGCCGCGATCACCGTCGCCACCGTTCCCCCCCGCACCGCGATTTGCGGGTGCGGTGGTTACTCCCGGATCGTTGCAGCACTGCTGCACAAAATCTTTAATGAACTGCTTGAAGACTTGGTCAATGTTGTAACTGTCCATCAACATATTGAACTTGCGCTGCAGGTAGTCATCTGTTAACTGATAGGTGACCATCACGCGATCTAACCATATCTCGACGGTCGCCTGGACTCGAGCTGGTACCGGGTACGCCGAGTTGAGGGCTTTAGACACGGCCGGTGCCAAGTCATAGGAGTCCACCATGGAGGCCACGTACTCACATGATTTCAGTGGTGTGACGGTGTTGGTCTCGCCTGGAGCAGGCTGAAAGTCATGAAACATCGTGAAGAAGGATTCACCCGTGGCGATGGCGTTGTGTGGGCCATTTTCGTCGACAGGTGTCGAATTATCGTCTGGCGCTGTGGGCGGTGCGTTTGCGCTGGATGATTTGGAAGCCTTCTGCTTCTGCGGCGCCGGCTCGGCAGATGGGCTGGAAGAACCCTGCTGTGCGGTGCTGTCGCCTTTTCGTTTGCGGTCCGTTTTCTGGCCGTCATCGTCATCGCTTACGTCGAAATTAAACGGTGGTTTGGATACATCAGGGCGCTTGGTCGGGGATTGACCCGCGGCGGCCGCTTTAAGCGGACGTTTGCGAATGGGCGATGGATCCTCTTCGCTGCTGGAAGTATCTTCGTCTGAATCCGACGAGCTAGTGGCCACTGGTGGAGGCTTGTGGATTGCCGCGGGCTTCGGTTTCACCGACGGTGGTTTCGCGGCCGGCGAAGGTTGCTTCGTTGGTACAGCCGGCTTAGGAGTCACTTCCATATAATGCACAACAAGGTCACGACGCGCGGACCGTACATCTTCTTCCGTTTCCAGCAGCTGTGCTGGGGCCGTGTCGGTGTGCACCGTTGCGCCGACAACAGCCATTTCCAGCAGTATGCTGAGATTGATTGGAATCGACTGGCCTAAGTTATCTCCGCGATACGCCGGGCTTTTCTTTATCCACTCAGACGCCGGCGGGTAGTTGATTATATGTTGCCGCAAATTTATGTCCAGCTGCGACCAAAAATCTTTCCACTCTTGCGATGTAGAGGAAGTTAGCGCTCCGCCTGTGGAAATATAATGCTGAAACTCCGTCGTCGGAAACGGTAGACCCGTAATTTTAGCCGCGATGTGGGCGATTTCCAGGATTTGCGCAGAAGAATACTGCAAAAAC
>Ga0308014_1000207_pt1 | contig 16328 bp, 12 predicted proteins | sample Neamet229_FD_203154 | JGI IMG/M metagenome (GOLD analysis project Ga0308014, IMG submission 203154) | Marine microbial communities from water near the shore, Antarctic Ocean - #229 | ecosystem: Environmental > Aquatic > Marine > Unclassified | place: Southern Ocean | collected 2014-07-28 | reverse complement strand
ATTCAGTTGTGTTACATGAACAGATTCAGGTATGTTAGTTAGAAAACGGTAGCGCTCTTGATATAGCCAGTTTTCCCAATCTAACTTTTCAGTTGTAATCAACCCCATAGACCACGCTAATACAGCGGTGTCCACTTTTTTAATTCTGTCAGATTCAATTACAGGGCAGTTGTCTGGAATACCCGCACCATCGATCCACGCCGCGATATTTACTCCCTCCCTAAGCGCTTCCGTGGTTAGTAGATTCGCATTCAGATATTCAATAAAATTATCTGTATCCATTACCTTAAAAGCGTTTGAAGAAAAATAGGTTTGAATGAATTCATCAAATATTTCGCGACCTATATGTTCTTCTAACATTCTTAAGAATAGATATCCCTTGTCGTAGGCGATCGCTGTCATGCCGTCATCTGGGTTTCTGTCCTTAAGATGTAGCCTGAGATGAGTGTCATTAGGGTTTAGGGTCATTATATGCTCTACCTCATCTACGAGACCTTGGAATGAGAGTGTCGCAAGCATTTCACTTATTTCACGCCCATATACAGCTTCCATTATTCGCTGCTCGAAGTAAACAGTAAATCCCTCGTTAAGCCAGAAGTCATCCCATGTTGAATTCGTTACAAGGTTTCCACTCCAGCTATGAGCTAATTCATGTGCTACGAGACTCACAAGGCTTCTATCTCCTGCAATTATAGTAGGGGTAGCAAAGGTGAGTCTAGGGTTTTCCATTCCGCCGAATGGGAATGCCGCCGGGAGAACGAGTAGATCATATCTCTCCCAAGCATATTTACCATACAAACCTTCTGCTGCTACTAATAATTCCTCCATTTCTGAGAATTCGTACTCTGCAGCTTCAATCAAGTCTGGTGTTGCGTATACGCCTGTGTTCTCGCCGACAGAACGGAATTCAACATCACCTACTGCTAAAGCTAATAGGTAAGAGGGGATCGGTTGGTCCATTTTAAAGGAGTAGTATCCATCATCATTCTTTTCTGTAGGGTTTACAGCACTCATTAAAGCCATGAGTCCTGGAGGGACTTTTACGAGAGCTTCGTAAGTGAATCGTACACCTGGACTGTCTTGACATGGGATCCAGGTTCTTGCGAGAATAGCTTGGCTTTGTGTAAACAGGAATGGTGATTCACCTTCGACCCATAGGAAAGCATCAGCTCCTGGTTGAGTTTTATATGATATACTTACTTCCTTTGTGTCGCTTGTGATTGCAATGCTTAAAGGTGATCCTAGAAAAGGACGCTCTTCACCAATTTCGAATGAAGCTTCCTCTCCGTCTACAGAGACGCTATTAATGTCTAATTCTCTTACATCTAAGATGATTCGCGTTGCTTCCGTTGAAGTTTCAATGGTGTATATAGCGGTGGCCGTAATAGTTCTAGTCTCGAAGTCTACATTAGCCAACCATTTTAAATGTGTGACTACCGCTTCGTCTGGTTTACTGAAACTGTGAAAATCGGTTGCTCTTTTCATATTTAAAATTGCTTGACTCTTATTGTCTAAGTTGCTTTCTGATGTGTCAGATGAACAGCTTTGGAAGGTTAGTATGCTGAAAAAGCATATCCCGAAACAGAGAGCTATAGTTGAGTATTTCATGTTAACTTTTTATGACGCGTGATAAGATGCGTCCGAAAATAACGAATATGATGGTGCCTAATGCTGTTTTAACTAGAAGTCCAGGTGAGTAGGCCTCTATCATAATTGATAGGTGACTCATTATATCATCATCAAACATCATGGAATTGTACCAAAAACTTCCTAAAATCAATATTGCTAATTGTGATATTAAAAGAATAAGTGCTCCAGTGATGAAGGAGAATCTTTTAGTAAAGTCATTTGTTGCAGCCCATTCTGCTGCTGCTCCGGAAATTAATGCCCCAATTGGAAATGCTAGAAGAAATCCACCAGTCATTCCTTGGAAATAACTCCATCCAGATGCCCCATTTGAAAAGACTGGTAGCCCTAAACCACCTATGATTAAGTATAAAATTACAGATGTTAATCCAACTCTTAACCCTAACAGTAAAGAGAAAAACACAACTAATAGAGATTGTAATGTGCTATTAACGCCATCAACTGCTTCAAAGGAAATATTTCCAAGCATTGAAATCGCAATTAAAGCAAGAATAATGAAAACGGCATCGTCAAATAGTCGGTTTCCTGTAATAGATAATTGTGACCTATACATGCTGTTTTATTTAGTCTATAGTGTAGTCAATAACATTATTATCTCTATCAACATCAGCTTGGAGCATCATTGGATCTAGCTCAATACGAGCGATTATCTTACCCATTGATGGAATTACAATGTCATACGTAGGACTAGTCCAAGCCCAGTCTGGCGCTAATGCTTCATCTGACGCCAACTCTCTGTGTCCTCTCATCATAACTAGTGGGATGTGCATCTTAACCTTTAAGCCATCGGTGAATGTCACCTCTATGTCTTGAGGCATTGGCATCTTGCCGAGACGCTCAAGAGTTATGACAGTAGACATTATAGAGGATTCAACATTTGTGATAGCATAGTCAATGAAGTGGGTTGTGTTTACGAAATACTGAAAGTACCAATCGAGTTCAATCCCGGATATATTTTCCATTACTCTTTTGAAGTCGGTGGGGCCAGGGTGCTTGAAAGACCAAGTCTTATAGTACTCCCTCATTCCGTCATTTCTCATGCTTTCTCCTATCACTGCCCCCAACTGCTCGACTAGCACCTCGCCCTTACTGTAAGCTGCAACTCCGTATGCTCTGTTCGTGGTGTAGTGATCAGCATGTGTGCTTAGTGCTTCTTCGTTCCCGCTCTTCACCTGACGTAAATAGCTGTAGTACGAATATCCGTGTTCGGCTCCTCCTGGAGTTGCCTGTTCTCCTCCGTCACCACCTTCTGATGCAAACGAAGGGAAGGATTCCATGCACTCACCTTCAATCCATGATGTAAAGCCCTCGTCCATCCACTCGTACAGGCTCTCGTTTGTTGCTACTACGGCCTGAAACCAACTGTGTGCCATCTCGTGAACGGTAACGCCCACTAGGCTAGGCAATGAACGGTTAGCTGTAACAAGAGTCATCATTGGATATTCCATGCCTCCGTCACCACCTTGAACGACTGTGTACTGTGGGTAGGGGTAGGGTCCTACAAATTCATTTAAGAACGCCATCGCTTTAATAGCAAAACGAGGTAATTCCTTCCACGCATCATTGTATTCTTTATCGGGTTTGTAGATAAAGTTCATTTCTATCTCGTCTACAGTTTCATTATATATTTTGTAGTCCTTATCTGCTGCCCATGCGAAATCGATAACGTTCTCAGCAATAAAGTGCCAGTCGCCACTCTTCTTTGCTTCTTTACGAGTCGATTGTAATGTTCCAGTTGCTGCTACTTGATATCCTTTAGGGAGCTCAATGTGAACATCGTAATTACCCCAAACCCCATGGAACTCACGTCCTATGTAGGGATTTGTGTGCCAACCTTCGTGGTCGTATTCGCATAGTTTAGGGAACCACTGCGTCATGCTGAACTCCACCTCCTCGGCATTCATCCAACCACTGCGGCGAATCTGACGGGGGATTTGGGCTGACCATGTTAATTTAAACATGCACTTCACGCCAGGTTTTAACGTAGCAGGGAGCTTAGCGATGATTATAGTACCATCCTCTTCGATAGCACACGGCATACCATTCATGGACATCACATGAGGCTTTATCCAGCCCCACTCATCTGAAGGAAGGGTAGAGATTCTATCTCCCACACGACTGTCAGGATCTTCAATAGTTCGAGATCTTACATCCATCATGCTGCCTGGCTGAAAGGCATTGAAAAACGAGTGCCAGTAAACATACTCTAAGTTGTCAGGGCTGTTGTTGTAATACATCACAGTGAGTTCCCCCTCGTATTGATGTTTCTCTACATCCATAACGATGTTAATATCATAATCAGCTCCTTGTTGCCAGCCTGGGTACTGTGCTGATACATCAACAGAGTACAGAATAGATATTGTTAAGGCAATTAAGGCGTAATTATTAATCTTATTCATTTTCTATGAGATTCATTTTTTCAGAGCACTCTAAGGTCGGGTCTGTCTTATACAGCAACACTCTTTTCAGAGGGTTTTTAGGATTCAAATAATGAATAAACCTATCTAATCGTCCTGGCCTGAACTGTTTTACATATTCCATGCTTACATATTGCTGTTGGAATTTTGAGACCAAATCCCCTAAATGGGAGTCACCCACGAATACTAAGTAGTTAGGAGGGGTAATGGAATTACAGTTTTTACTGTGTTGAGCTTGAATGTCTGTCCTGGAATTTGCTACTTCGTATTCTTCCCAGGCTCCACTATAAAAACGAGGTGCGTAATTGTTGTGATCCGCTGATACATAAATAAAGCTAGTCATATCTCCTCGGTTGTACATCTCGTACATAGCACTCATTTGGCTAGTATTCTTAGCGCTTAAGGATAATGCTACGAGACAGATAGAGTTAAATACAATAGCGACAATTAAGAATGACCTTTCAATCAACCTTCCTGTAGATGAAGAGAAAAACGAGTTTACCGCTCTGAAATTGACCCAAAATATTGTGCCAGCAATTATAACATAAGGAATGGCGGGAAGTATGAATCGCTCTTGTTTGTTTGGGAAGAGAGAGTGAAAAATTATAAAGACCAAAGACGGAAGTACCAGCAAGGCTAGTTTGCGCCATGACTTTAAATATCCAAATATGAGAGCCAGTGAAAACGGTGGAGCTACAAGGAGAAGTAACACAAATAGGTAAGTAAACATGTTCCCTTGAGGGTATTCACCAGACGAAGCTAGATTATAGTTTATATAGGCCTTCAGTTGAGCAAATGGTTCTCCCCATAGATATATATCAGTCGGCACCTGAGTGAGAGCGAAGAAAATCAATGCAGACATTCCGACCACAGCACTCTTCTTTATAGCATCTATTATAGAGTCAGAATGAGAAATGAAAATGGCTGCAACTACGCCTAAGCCCATAACCCCCACCTGGTATCTCAATCCGGTAGCCATTCCTAGCCATAGGCCAGAAATCAATAGAGTCGAAAGTTTCCATTCTTTATATGGACGTTTTACTAGCACCCATGTACCAGCTAGCAGAGGTACTATACACGTGATTTCAACAAGTTGATGCACACTTACAATCGGCAACCAAGCTAGACTAGCCATAATGAGGCCGACCCAGATTGTGGCCTTATTATCACTGTGTTTTGAGGTAAGTGTTTCGGTAATTCTAAATGCTAGAAACACAGCGATTAAGCTTATCAACCCATGTATAATTCGCAGCACTAACATCTTCGCCATGGGGTCATTCAGACCTATGACTTTTAAACACGAAAAGTAGATGTAATGTAAGCCAGGGTATACAAGGTTTGTATAATGTGGTGTTACTTCTCGCCCTTGCTCTTCAAGAGTCCATGGCATCCATCTATTGTAATCTGCGCCTTCTGTCCAGCTTGCAGATGATTCTACAGCCCAGAAATGGTCGTCGTGCATTAAATACCCTTCGGAGTAACAAGCCGACACGATTCTTAGAATTGCGGCAAGTAAAAGGATGGATAAAAGTGGTCTTCGCGCGAAGGATTTAGAAATCATAATTCTGATCTAAGAGCTAGCATTTTCAGGACCACAACGGCAGCTTCTGTGCCTTTGTTGCCATGCTTGCCACCGGATCTTGCTTTCGCTTGTTCTTCTGTGTTGTCGGTTAAGACGCAGAACGCTACAGGTTTGCCTGTTTTAAGATTTACATCTTTAATTCCTTGAGCTACAGCAGAGCAGACGTAATCAAAATGAGCAGTTTCACCTCTGATTACACTGCCTATTGCTATTACTCCATCAATGTCCAAGTTTTCTGCTTCGAGTAGCATTTGAGAACCCAATACGAGTTCGAAACTGCCGGGAACCCATTTCGTGGTGATGTTCATTACACCAGCGGCTCTTAATACCTCCATGGCACCATTGAGCATGCCTTGTGTGTATTCTTTATTCCACTCCGACACAACGATGCCCACTTTGAAGCGGGCACCATTAGGTAGATCACTGGGATCGTAAGAACTTAGGTTTTTACCGACCGTAGCCATGTTACAATTTCAAAGTAAAATTTAAAGCGCAGCATTTAATGCCTCAGCCGTTGCTTTATACTTGCTTTCAGGGTGGTCAGAAATAATATGTGCTAATGCTTTCTTCGCATCAGACACTCTATCTAATTCAATAAGAACTAGAGCTCTTTTGTAGTGTATGCTAGGAGCTAGTATTGCGTGAGCCAGTCCACCATCAGCTAAGTCTGCTGCATCTTCGAAAGATCCTTCAGCTGCTGCGTAGTCACCGATGTCTGTGTAGCAATCACCGATGCCTGTAAGTGCATATGCAGCAATAACGTCGTCACTTAGGTCAACATTCTTAAAAGCTTTAATAGCTTCTTCGAACATTCCCATGTCGCGGTGAGCTATGCCCACTTGGTATGACGCTCTTGAAGCTGCATACGTTCCGCTGTGGTTTTCCATAATAGCTATTAAACCATCAGAGAAGCCGTCTCCATATAGAGCTAGGTCGATAGAATCTTTAGAGAAATAATGTTCTGCAGTAAAGATTGCTTCTTCTGCTTGAGAATTAGAAGGGTCGAGCACTAGAGTCTTAAACCCTATAACACCTATAATTAGTATTGCAGCTCCACTTATTATGTAGGTTAATGCTTTACTGTTTTTGTCCACAAACTGCTCGGTTTTTGTGTACACTTCTCCAACGTTAATATCGTTGTTGTTTTTTCCTTTATTCTTAGCCATGATATTTTATTCCTTATAGTAGGATACAGGCCGCAAAAATAAGAAATTCGCACCATGCAATTGAAATCTCTTCACATGATTAATTTTAAAAACCATTTAGGTGGTGATTTAGAGTTTTCAGACAGGGTCAATTGTTTGCTTGGAGATAACGGTTCTGGCAAAACAAACATCCTGGACGCCCTGTATTACCTATGTTTTTGTAAATCGTACTTCAATCCAGTTGATGTCCAAAACATAACTCACGGCGAACAGTTCATGATGATAAAAGGTGTGTTCGAGAGGCTAGGAGAGAAGGAAATCATCAGTTGTGGGGTGAAAAAGGGCTCAAAGAAGGTCTTTAAAAGGAACGAAAAGTCATATTCAAGGCTTCTTGAGCATATCGGAAAGTTCCCTTCGGTGATTATCGCTCCAGATGATTCAGAAATAGTACGTGGTGGATCAGAGGTCCGCCGTAAATGGATAGATATAGTGATTTCTCAATACGACAGATCCTATCTAGAGGCGTTAGTCGATTATAATAAGTCTATACTCCAAAGAAACAATCTGTTCAAGTATTTCGCGGAAAACAGAATCTATGACGTAGATATGATAGAGCCATGGGATATGCGAATAGCCCCACTAGCTGTTAAAATCGCCAACGAAAGACGCAAGTTTATTTCAGAATTCCTTCCTGTATTCGATAAAACATATAAAGATTTGTCTGGAGGAGCGGAAGAAGTAAGCATTGAATATAAATCAAGTGTCATAGGTGATGAAAAAGATTTCCTCGAGGTTCTTAACAATTCTAGAGAGGACGACAGGAGATTGAGGAGAACGACATGTGGGACTCATCGAGATGATTTAGTATTTAAAATAGGTGAGCATCCTATGAAGAAATTCGGATCTCAGGGCCAGCAAAAAACCTTACTTGTAGCTCTACGTCTTGCGCAGCTTGAGTTTCTTGAAAGCACCACCGGCATTAAGCCCATCCTGTTACTCGATGACATCTTCGATAAGATTGATGGTAAACGAGCTGAAGCTTTGATTAAAAGAGTAACAGACGGTAGCTTCGGACAGGTATTTATCACAGATACTCACATGGGTAGAATTCCAGAGATGTTCAAATCTACTGGCGCTGAAGTCAGAGTTTTCGAGGTCAGTAACGGGGAAGTGAATATCTTGGAGTCGTGAAAAAAAACTATTCATCGGAGAACAAACCCAAGCGCTCTCAAAGGCGTCGAAATTTCTATAGCAAAGCGAACCAACAAAGTACCCAGCCACTTAAAAATGTGATCGATAACTTCCTTAAGGTTCATCACATGCACTCTAAACTCGACGAAGTTGACGTGGTCCTGGCTTGGAAGAAAGTTTTCGGGGATGTCATACACAAGAAAACCCGTCATCTCCTCCTTCAGAAGAACGGAACACTTGTAGCCACTTTAGATAGCGGGCCTTTGAAAGAAGAATTCTCACTCAATAAGGATAAAATCGTGAAGATGATTAACGAGGAGATTAAAAGAGAAGTGGTTCTTAGTGTTCGCATACGTTAATCGCATTTAAGTCACTAACTTCACCCTATGCATTTAAAGAAATTGAAAAACTGGTTCATTCTTCCAATTTCAGTAGCTTTTATAGGTGTCACAGCTTGGATAAGTCGCCCTGCTCACATTCATAGTGACGCCGATCCATACCACAGCCGAGTGTTCCTCTCCGCTTACGGTGGACTTCCCGACACGCTCAACAGTCTATTCACAGGTAGCGGAAAATGTGCGGGATGTCATGCTACTGACCCTAATCATTATGCTTCTCTCGTAGGCCAAACCTACCCAGCTACACCCATTCCCGACGCTCGCGATGTTAACCCCACCGATATGTGGCGCAGTTCCATTATGGCTAATAGCGCGAAGGACCCCTTCTGGCGCGCTAAAGTTGCTCATGAAGTAGCTGTTAACCCCGAGCAACAATTAGCCCTTGAGGACAAATGCACTTCTTGCCACGCGCCACTCGGACATTTCGCCGCTAAGCACGACGGTCTGGCTCATTACACCATGGCGATGCTAGTCGCTGATAGTCTCGCCCTCGATGGAGTGTCCTGCGTAGCTTGTCACCAACAGTCCGCCGACAGTTCAGGAGTATCCTTTAGTGGTCAGTTATATTTCGACTCCGCAGCCATATACGGCCCCTACGGCATTGGCAAGGACGAGCCACTGATTTACGACCTTCCCATGATGACCTACTCGGGCTACACCCCCATGTACGGTTCTCACCTCGTAGAATCTACAGTATGCGCAGATTGCCATACTCTCATCACTAACACCGTAGATCTCGACGGAAACCTCACTGGTGGCGAGTACATCGAGCAGGCCACATATCACGAATGGGTTAACTCTGCCTATTCCGGTGAAGGGGTAGATCTACCGGAAGGCTCCGAAGTATTCGAAGGCACCTGTCAATCTTGTCACATGCCTCGTGTTACAGACCCCGTAATTATCTCATCCGGTTATGCCTTCCTCGAACCCCGCACCCCGTACGGACTCCATCAGCTAGTGGGCGCGAATACGGCCATGCTTGAAATCATGCGCGACAACATCGAGCTCCTCGGACTCACAGCTACGGCAGAACATTTCGACAGTACTATTTTATGGACACAGCAATTACTCACCGAACACTCGGTTGAGTTAATTACTCCAGAAGCTTTTCAATTTATCGATTGGGATCTAGAATTGAACCCAACGATTATATTAAGGAATAAAGCTGGACATAAATTTCCGTCAGGCTATCCATCGAGGAGAATGTTCATTGAGTTTATGGTTCATAGCGAAATAGACACGGCTTTTCATAGTGGTAAACTCGACCCCACAGGTTCTCGCATTATGGGCAGTGATGACGTAGGTCTTGACGATTACGAACCACACTATGATATTATTACAGATGACAGTCAGGTTCAGATATATGAATTAGTAGCAGCAGATGTTGAGTCAAACCCTACCAACGTTCTCGAACAAGCTGCTATAACTGTTAAAGACAACAGATTAGTTCCCTTAGGATTTAGTGAAAACCATACTTCATACGATACCACTCAAATCAAGGGTAATGCACTTCTTGACTGGAATTTTAACTATTATAATTATACTTATGGAACTGGTACAGACGCTATTACTTATGTTTTTGATAACCCAGCTGTGACTATAGGAGGAGAGGCTTGGGAGATTACAATTAATATCTGGTACCAAAGTATGCCTCCAAGGTGGGTTGAGTCAATGTTCGATTATGATGTCGCTGAGATTAATGATTTCCAGCCATTATATGAAGCTGCGGGCACACAGGCTGTGCTTGTAACTTCGAAAACAATCCCTATTACTTTTATAGGTGCGGTAGAAGATGTGGAGTCAGATTTTTCTATTACGATTTCTCCTAACCCTGCTGTAGAAGGGTTTACCACCCTAACGTGGTCTCACATTTCGCCAGACGCGGTATTTGAAGTTTATGATGCTGCGGGAGCAAGAGTAAAGTCTGGAACGTTAAGAGAATCTAGCGGTGAGATGAGATTAGAACTTCCTCGCACAAAGGGTATCTATCTCGTAAAAGTGCATCACAACGCAGGGGTAGAGGTCATGAGAGTAGCAAGGCCATAAATAAGTTCTTATAGATTCTCGTTAGCAAGGTTTGCTAGCTCTGAACGCTCACCTTTCTCCAGAGTTATATGGCAGTACAGGTCCTTTCCTTTAAGACGATCGATAACATAAGTGAGTCCGTTTGAGTGTTCATCTAGGTACGGAGTGTCTATTTGTCGCACATCTCCCGTAAGTATGATCTTAGTGTTCTCTCCGGCTCGAGTAATAATAGTTTTCACTTCGTGTGGGGTAAGGTTTTGGGCCTCATCTACAATAAAAATAACGTTAGAGAGGGAACGGCCACGGATGAAAGCAAGTGGGCAAATCTGAATCTTTCCCTGTTCTCGCATTTCTTCAATCGCTCTATATTTCCTCTCATTCGGACCAAACTGATTGCGGATGTAATTCAGATTATCCCAAAGCGGCTGCATGTAGGGATTTACCTTTTCTTCGGCGTCGCCTGGGAGAAAGCCGAGATCGCGGTTGCTGAGGGCAACGATGGGGCGTGCAAGGATGATTTGGTCGTACTGATTTCGTTGCTCTAGGGCACCCGCGAGGGCTAGCAATGTCTTCCCTGTGCCTGCGACACCGCAAATGGTGACGAGGTTAATGTCTGGATTTTGAATCGCATGGAGGGCAAATGCCTGCTCTGCGTTCTTCGGTTTGATGCCATATGAGTAACCCTTGTCAACGCGTTCAATAACCCGTTTCGACTCGTTGAAATAGCCAAGGGCACTAGAAGAACAGTTCTTCATTATGTAGAAGTGGTTGTTAGCTCTCTGATCACCCAGCACAGAAATTTTCTTTGACTTTCCAGAGACGTACATCTTTCGAATTACTTCAGCGTCCATATCTTCAAGGGTAGATTTTCCTGTGTAAGCGAATTGCATGTCCTTCACCTTTCCAGTCTTGTAATCCTCTGCAGGAAGGTTCAGTGCTTTCGCTTTAAGCCTCAGGTTGATGTCCTTAGAAACTAAAGTGACAATAGCATTCTTCTCAAGTTTCTGTAGTGAGATGGCAGCGTCTAGAATTCTGTGGTCGTTAGTTTTCTTCCCGAACACTTTATCAGCCTCGCTATTGTGTAGTGGGTCCTGAATAATTATCCTCATTTCTCCTCCGCGTCCATTATCTAAAGGTATCCAGTCCTGAAGCATATAGTCCTTACTCAATCTGTCAATGATGCGAATGGTTTCACGTGCTTCGAAGTGCTTAGTCTCGTTTCCAACTTTGAAGTTGTCGAGCTCCTCTAATACGGTGATAGGAATGGCTATTCTATTATCTTCAAAATTATTGATCGCACTATGATCAAATAGAAGTACGCATGTGTCCAGCACGAAGATCTTTGTCTTCACCTTTTTTGAGTCTTTTTTTGAATCTTTATTGACTTTCTCTGAGGTCCTATCCATTTCTGGAACTTGTGCTAATGCAGCCATGAAGTGTAATTATTACCGGGCATTCCTGTTATTTACCGTTGCAAATTGGAAGCGGCCCGCATTTATATTATTCTCACTGAAAAGTTAGTGATGACTTCTGAGCATTTCACTACCACTCAACTGCCACTTCTCCACATGTTGTATAATGATAAATTTTTATTCTTTTGTTTACTGATGCTTCAGGCCCAAACTTTCTCAACCCTACATTTTGGAGACAGTGTCACCACTTTTATATCAGCCTACTCTTCCTCGAATATAATGTCCTCATTATCATTCTCTTTGCCTGGATTTTGGAACACCTCTATAAGACCATCCGGAATCTCCACCTTTAAAAGTTTCGCCCCTCTATCGACTTTGATTTTAAAATTTACAGGAAGCGGAAGTATTACATCTGTCCCATCCACATCCACTTCGAGTAAGGGGTACGGTCCGTGATCCAATACTCGTTTAGCTATCCCTATTTCCTCTCCTGTAGTTAGATCCTCAACTCTCCAGCCCGGAATTTCGTGAAAGTAAAACTTATCATTTTTCAGAACGGGCAATTTGCTATTAGGCAAGTAAATACTCTTGCCACACAACGCTCGAGCGGCTTCCTCAGTATTAACACCCTCCACAACAGCCACAAATCTATCCTTGTGCGGCTTAAGTTTCGTAATCATATATGGAACCAGTTGCTTTCTCTCTTCAACCCAAACCACCTCTATTCCCCTATACGGAGAGCTGTCATCTACATCCATCCAGAGTACCACCTCTCCTGAATATCTAAAAGGTTTTGTAAACCTCCCTAAAATAAATCCGTCTTTGACATTCATTGAGCTAGCGTTAAATCGTTTTGCAATTTACTATAAACAACAAGGGCCACCGATTTGGTAGCCCTTGTAATTCGTTTGAAGTTTAAGATTAAGCCTCAGCTTCACCTTCTTTCTTCTCTTCTTCAGCAACTGGAGCTTCCTCAGTAGCCTGAGCCTCTTCAGCAACAGGAGCCTCTTCAGCAACAGGAGCTTCTTCAGCAACAGGAGCTTCTTCAGCAACAGGAGCTTCTTCAGAAACAGGTGCTTCTTCAGCAACTGGAGCTTCCTCAGTAGCCTGAGCCTCTTCAGCAACAGGAGCTTCCTCAGTAGCCGGAGCTTCCTCAACAGCCGGAGCATTTGCTTCTGCTTCAGCAGCGGCAGCAGCCTCAGTTGCGGCAGCAGCTTCTGCAGCCATTTCATTTGCAGCACTTGCAATCTTAGCAGCACGTGCATCACTGAATTTCTTCTCAGAAGCGAGGATGTCGCTGTTGAGTTTATTAGTTGCAGCATTCGCAGCATCTAATTGAGCATCGTTCTTGCCTTGCTTCTCGCCGTACCAAGCCTCGAAACGCTTAGTAGCTTCAGCTTCAGTCATAGCGCCTTTAGCTACTCCTTTTAGAAGGTGGTTATGGTAGATAGCGCCAGTGTGCTTTAATATAGCACGAGCAGTATCAGAAGGTTCAGCTCCTACGCCTAACCAGTATATAGCACGTTCATGCTTTACCTCAATGGTAGCTGGATTAGTGTTAGGGTTGTAAGTACCGATTTTCTCGATGTAACGTCCGTCTCTTTTTGCGCGAACATCTGCTGCTACTACGTGGTAAAATGGTTTACCTTTTTTTCCGTGACGTTGGAGGCGTATTCTTGTTGCCATGATAGAAGAACTTTTAATAAGGGTCCTAAACCCGGTTGTTAATCAAAATATTGGAGCGCAAAAATACTATAAAACTAATGCCCTCACAATGTTTTTTGCAATTAACAATTTGTGCCAAACAGATTAAGCCAAAAGAGTAGGTCAGCTACTGTTGTAGAGCCGTCGGAATTGAAGTCTATTTCGCATGAGGTTTGGCATCCAAAAGCAGCAAGAGTTAATTGTAAGTCACTGACCCCTATAGACCCGTTACCATCAACATCACCAATACATTCAGTGCAACTATCGTCATTTAAAACAGCCGTGGCCCACACTATGTCAGTCCCCCAATACTCGTCCTCTACCTCTTGAGAATAATAGCCCTCAGAGTATATTTCAACCCCATTCCAAATCGTTACACCCGAAGAACATATTTCTATTTCTTCAGGAGTTAATTCTAAAACATGTAACCCCGAGACGATATCGGATATTAAAATACGTCCAGAAGGCAATGCACTATGAACTCCCCAAGCTCCGGCATACCCAGCATAAGACGTTTCAATAAAGGTGTCATACCATGCCACTCGGTGAGGCTCGGTGGGGTCACTGATGTCAAACACCTGAAGTCCGTCGTGATAGTATGAGACGAATACTAAATCATCGCGGATCATTAAATTATGAGGTATCCCCTCGGGATCGTTGTTAGAGCTTAGGGTAGAAACAACTTGTAAATCACTGAGGTCAGAGGTGTCCACGACCTTTAATGGTGAGCCGTGAGTTTCATCGGCAAAGACATAGATTTCGTCCTCTGGGATCCACCAGCCACTGTGATTTCCACCTTGATATGGATAGTCGTCAAGGTTTGCAATAATGGTAGGAGTTGCGTCGATGTGCATTACGAAAAACCCTGCTCCCCCGGAATTTATCCAAGCTGTATCGTTTTCGACGTAAATATCATGACAGTTAGAAATCCAAGGGTCAAGCGTTATGAACTCAAAGGGTTGTGTGGGGTTATGTACGTCTAGGATTCGCACTGCTGTGGAGGAGGTAGGACTGTAGTTACTGCATAAGTATAAAAGTTCACTTTCATTATCTACAAATACATTGTGCGAGGTGATGCTGAACTCATTATCATCGTATAAAGTGGTAACGGAATTAGGCAGGTCACTTAAGTCAAAAATCTGGAGTGTACTAGAGCCTTGATCACATACAGCATACAGGATGTCTCCATTAATGTGATAATCTCTGTGGGTTACATTAGACCCGCCAATGGCTCCCTCTAGAAAGGCCACTTCAATAGCTTCTCCTGAAGAACTTATGTCAAGAATGTGCGCTCCTAGAGTGGAGCCCAAAACAGCATACTCTACACCGTTTACTTCTAATCCTTCTACATCACTATATGCTCCCCCAAATCCAGTTATAGGTAGGCTATCATCATTCCAATATCCATATAATTCTACATTGTCGGATTTTCTCACACACGACCCATCGTCTTCGGTTGCGCTAGGACTAAAGTTAAAAGCCTCCGCGAGAGTGCAGCCAGGAATAGGACAGTCATCAGTTAGCGGAAGGGTCATGGTCGCTTCATCGCCAGGACTAGAGTCCACTAGGCCTGAGCATAGGATTTCGCCATCTAGATTTACAATAGTAAGAACGGCGCCTTGCCATCCATCTCCGTAAGAGTCCTCCATCCAAACCGTATAACAACCAGGTGCTAAACACAATTCTATAGAGTAGAAAGAGTTGTCTTCATAACCTGTTACAGCACTCACAGCTTGCGTTCCATCGTCATTAATAATACCCCATGAAATTTCTTCAGCCCATATCCCAGTATTCAGTTCAGCTATTACAACAGGGTAATCACACAATTGTCCTTGAATTACCGAAGAACAGATTGTCAAAAATAATGTTGCTAGTATAGGTTTCAATATTCTCACTCTGTAAACTTACCTCTAATGGTGAGTATTATGTGTATAACACGAGGCATATAAATTCGCTGAATAATGATATTTATTAGTAGGTTCGGTTGCTGAATTAACCTGTCTCTATGTTTTTAATTTACGATACTGAAACCACTGGTTTACCAAGCAATTGGAAGGCACCGCTTACAGACTCTGAGAACTGGCCTAGGCTAGTTCAGTTAGCGTGGCAGCTCCATGATGTCAACGGTAAGTTGCTGTCTAGGGGTAATAAAATCGTGAAGCCAGATGGATTCACCATCCCATTTACCAGCGCAAAGATCCACGGCATCACCACTGAGAGGGCAGAGGCAGAAGGTCATTTGCTCAGTGATGTATTAGCAGAGTTCGAAAAGGATCTCGATAAAGCGACCTACGTTATGGGTCACAACATTGAATTCGATATCAATATCGTAGGTGCTGAACTTCATAGAATAGGACAATCGTTTGAGGGGTTAGTGGGTATGGGTTCTATAGACTCAAAGCAGGAGGGGACAGACTTCTGTGCTATTCCAGGCGGACGAGGAGGCAGGTTTAAATGGCCGACACTCACGGAACTTCACACGAAGCTTTTCGGAGAAGGGTTCGGCGATGCTCACGATGCGGCTTATGATGTCGACGCAACAGCGAAAATATTTTTCGCTCTCTGTAAGCTCGGAGTAATCACTCGTCCCGAAATAGTCAATAAAGAAGCTATTGTGTACGAGGCGCCAGTCCTAGAAGCCGCTAATTTTGCTGACACAACTAGCACCCAAAAGGAGAAGCAGGTTAGCCCATCAGTAGATTCTTTAGACCTTGCTTCTTCCACCACACAAGAAGAATCACCTTCTGAATTAGCTGAAGTTCAGTTCTCCCACCTTCACTCTCACTCACAGTTCAGTGTGCTACAGG
>Ga0308014_1000206_pt1 | contig 16367 bp, 23 predicted proteins | sample Neamet229_FD_203154 | JGI IMG/M metagenome (GOLD analysis project Ga0308014, IMG submission 203154) | Marine microbial communities from water near the shore, Antarctic Ocean - #229 | ecosystem: Environmental > Aquatic > Marine > Unclassified | place: Southern Ocean | collected 2014-07-28 | reverse complement strand
CTGGCTTGTTGCGATAAACTTTAACTGTTCGCAGCCACGACCCTCGGCGGTCTTCTCCATAATAGTCTTAAAGATATTCTCGGAGTTTTCGACGTAGGATTCGTAAAGCGCGTCAGTGCCGAGGTCAACCGCATTGATAACTGGCTTCGCTAGGACGCCCAGCTTGGATGTAAAATCCTCCAGCACCGTAGGCTCTGGTAGCTCCACACCAAGAAGCTCTACAGGCAGGGGCGGGTCTTGTTTTTGGTTGTACGAACCCGGCACTCGAAGGATTTGCGCAGGGTTCGCAGTGACTACAGGGTCGGCACGAAGGCCATTATCAATACACGCTTGCTTTAGCCGCTGGGCTTCTACTGCCCACTGCTCCGCTGGAACTGCCTCGGTAAGGGGCCAATACACATGTAACCCATTACCGCTGTTGACCATAAGCGGTTTGGGCAGGCTAAGTTTCTGGCAGAATGTGCGTAATGCGTCTACCGCAGCTTGCTGTGACGGGTATTCCTTGAGTGGCCCACAGTCTAAATCTAGAAATAGGGACTTAAATTCGTGTGCGTTCGGGACTTTACGGTCCCCTGCTTTTTTGAATGTACCCAAAGCAAAATATGTGTTGAGGCCATCTGCGCCAAACTTGCGTGTCGCACGGTCTACTTCTTCAAGAGTGCCGTAGAACTTCTGTATACGTGTGTCATCCTTGGCCGCGAATACACAGTAGTGGCCAGAGTCACTGAGAAGGCTACGTAAAAAATCTAGGGTGTTCATTGTCGCTGCTCCAAAATATATCGTGGCGGACTCTAGAAAGGGTGGTGAACCCGCCACGACTACCTATCGTTTCAAATTAGGTGAGTGACCCCTCAGTCATCCCAACCGTCTACGATAGATGAAAGATCAGCTTCGACAGAGGAGGGAGCAGCTACCTCTTTTTTCTTAGCGACCTTTTGCGGTTCGGGTACGCTATCATCTGCGCCGACAACAACCCAAGAATCGTCTTCTATAACCGGCGTGTCCGGTCCCTTCATTTCAAGGCCAAATAGGTCTTGTTCGGACACAGGAGCCGAATCACTTGAATAACCATCTTGCACACCAAACGGAGAGTGTTGTTTCTTCTCCACGAGTGTTATGACCTGCACAGCCTTTATCCGTAGTGATACACCGTTAGTGGCCATGCTGTATGGCACAAGAACTACTGCTATGTTTACAGTACTACCAGTCGTAAGTTCAAAGTCGTCAGGTAACTTCCTGTTCTTCGCGTCAACTTGTAGTGGTTTTTCAGTAACCGTACCAGAATACTGACCCTTTATTTGGGCAGTACCAATGTACATGCCCTCGTCGTCCCTTACAAACGTATCGGCAGGGGATGGCATTGCCGGCCAGTTCGCTCCATATTGGGCCTCTTTTGTGTACGCAGCAAGCATGCTCCCGTACAAACTTTTTGCCTGCGACTGGTCCATACGAAACTTAATCTCGTACTTTGCATTTTCTTCGGTGGGGCCACAAGGCACTGTCGCACCTTTGGGGGGAACACTCCTATCAAACTTGTATGTTTGGTTGAGCCGTGGGTACCTAGCCTCGACCCCTTCAATTAACACCACTTGCTTTGCTTCTGCCATTAGTCTTCTCCTTTGTTATATTCAAAACCGCTTACTTCTGTAAACGGAGAGTTGTCCCTTACGGTTTCTAATCGAACCGTCATGGTCTGTAACGCAGTTATGCTTGCCGCATAGCTGCTTTTTTGTTCGAGCGCCTTCCCAAGTTCTTGTTCGTTGAGCGCACGTACAGCCTTAAAAAACAGTTTAGGTGTGTTAGACTTCCTGTCAAAACGTACCTGTGTAACTACCGACAGCGAGGAAGATTTGTTCTTGTGCAGATACTTAGAGTACCCTTGCAAAGACATATCACCTTTCTGAGCTTTGCCAAAAATAGATGTGGCAGAGATACGCATCTGGTAGACTGTACCCATCTTCCCTTCCAATACGACAGCTAGGCGCTGCGAATACCTACAAGCGCGGCCCCCACCAGTGCTGGAACCTTTAATGTTTTGTTGGCAGTCCATACAGCGGGTAGCTTGCTTTTGGTCTGCTGGAACATCACCGGACGGTAGCTGCGAATCCAGCGACCAACATGTCGGGGCAGAGGGGGTTGCTGGGTCGTATAAATCTTTGTGGTAAGCGCGAGATATCTTTGCAGCGTTCACTATAATTATATTTAACGGGCCATCACTTTCGACGTTGGCCTGTTCACCACTAAATATCCCACTAAAACGTCCACCACGTAGGCTGATATAGTTTAACCCGCCCCCTGACATACTACTCCTCGGCCTTTGTTGTAGCTTGTTTATTCAAAGCTGCTTCAACGTCATCTAACCGAAATCGGTAAACTTCCCCGATATTGATGTAGGCACTGGAGGGGATATGCCCCGTATGCACCCACTTGCGGATAGTAGACAGAGACAGGTTAAAGTAATCCGCTACTTGGTTCATGTTGACATACTTCGAATCTACTTCTGTCATTTTTTCCTCACAGAAATTGTATACTCAGAATTTACATTGAGACCTGCGGGTAGTTTGTCAGGGTTTTCCTCAAGAAACTGGCGTACACCGGTTTGGTTTAAACGCTTCTCGAAGAACTCAGGAAGGTTATGCTGCATAATAAACGCATGCATAGATTCCCAATCGCTCGTCCAATAACGCTGCTTCACGGTACGATAGAAGAGGCCCGATGCAGTGCGAACACTATCGACTTCATGCTCCTTGCAGTACTCCAGCAAAGCGAGCTTTACCTTATCATGCATTTCGCGAAGCTGGGCCTCTTCCTCTTTGTATTTTGCGGATATTTCCGCACGCTTGTCACGTATCTTAGCGTACGTACTGACTAGCTTATCAACTGACACACTCATTTAGTTCTCCGTTTTATATTAGTGTCACTGTTTTATAGTAGTCTCATCGTCGTACAGTATCTTATAGTTGTTAGTCAAGCATTTCTTTGTACAAATCTATCATGGCGGAATGTACGTTTATACGCTGGTCCAGCATCTTGTAGATACGCTTCTCTGCAGCGGAGCCAGCTATCTGGATTACGGTGCATTTATGCTTCTGGCCCGCACGGTGGATACGTGCGTTAGCTTGTAGATACGTCTCTAGGGAAGGGGTCGGACCCCACCACACGATTGTGTTTGCCGCCGTAAGTGTGACACCGTGCGCAGCGGACTGCGGTTGGATTACTAGAACTCTTGGATCGGCATCGTTCTGGAAGCGGGCGAATATATCTGTGCGGTTAGCTGCAGATACGTCTCCCCGTATGACCTCCGTAGTAACGCCGTCAGCTTTCAGCTTCCTTGTCAGCATGTCGATAGTGTGTCGGAACGGCACAAAGACCAAAACTTTCTGGCTGCTCTCGTCGATAGTTTCTTTCAACGCTTGGTAGCGGCTCTTGATATCGAACTCTACAGAGTCACCGTCATCAGTATAAACTGCCCCCGCGCTAATCTGCAGTAGCTTGTTCATGTTAACCGCAGCGTTTGCAGAGGTTACGGATTCCCCTGCCACCTGCATGAGCATCTGCTTCTTCAGTGTGTTGTAGTACCTCTTCTGCTGCGCGGTCATTTCGACGAAGCGTTTGGTGTACACTATGTCAGGCAGGTCAAGACATTCCTCTTTAGTAAACCTAATCGCGGGTTGCAGTACGTGGTGTACCGTGTCTTTGGCTGTCTCTTTCGGCTTATATGTGAACTGCGTGAGCTTTTGCATAACCATGTCCCGCCACGAGCCAAAGTACCTCGGGACGGAAAGCGGGTTTACCAACTTAGCCAAGCCATAGGCATCGACAGGACTTTGTGCAGCAGGGGTACCTGTCATCATCCATAGCCAATCGTCTTCTTTGACTAGCTTGTTGAGGGTCTTCCACCGTTTTGTTTGTGCGTTCTTATAGTGCGTAGCTTCATCGACGATGAACAGGTCAAAACCACCCGCAGCGATCTCGTCCCGCACAACTTCCACACCGTCATAGTTAATGATTACGAACTCAGCGCCCGAGTTAATAATCTTTTTGCGTTTCTCCTTGCTGCCATGTGCTACGTCCACAGTTCGGTGCATAGCAAAGGAGAACAAGTCGTTACGCCACGCGCTGTCCATGATTGACAAAGGGCAGACAACCAGCACCCGTTTAATTTTGCCTTGGGTCATCAAGTAATCCGCTGCCCATATAGCCGATGCAGTTTTCCCTGTGCCCTGCTCGTTAAAGCAGAACGATTTCTTGTTCAGGGTCATAAAAGATGAGGTGTCTTTCTGGTGGGCAAAGGGTTTGTACTGCCCCGGCCAGCTATACCGCCCCGTAATCGGTGACGGTACTTTTATGTTTAGTGACTTCAGGGATAAGACTTCGTCCATCCCCCACTTCACGATAACCTTATTCATTGGTAGCTCCTTGCTATTGGGGATAGCCGTTGTTATTTGCTTTGGGTTACGTACCCGCAGCATTATTGCTTTATCCCGCAAAATTTTCATGTTGTTCTCCGTGGTAGTGAGTCACTACTATTTTTTATTGGGGCTGCTCATAGCACCGCCAGCCGAGCGGTTCTTCTTACGGCTCTGGACAGTTACTCCATTCTTATTGCTGCCGCCTTTACTCAACGCCTTCTTGTGAGCGATGTCTTTACCCTCTCGTTTGTCAGCTACACCATTCTTGTTGGCATCTTTGCCAGACTTATCCATCTTGCGTCGAGCGCGTTGGCGTTCCATACGGGCTTCGTGTTCCCCCCGTGCTTTCTGCTGCTCATACTCTTTTTTGTACGGGCGGGGTTTGTTTTTGTACGGCATCAGTTAGCTCCATTATGTGGGCACTCAACCACTTGGCAGTGGCGTTTACACAGACCAGAAGGTCTAGGGTTCCAGACATCCACCTCGAATGCTTTCTCCATCTTAGCATAGTTCGCCAACCATTTGCCCCATAAAGGTTGTTGAGAACTGGCCTCATATTCAGACTTCACAAGGCTTTTGGCAACTACAAATAACAGCCCCGCGTGTAACTTAGTTACTTCAGGGTAGTGCTTGAAGATCGCCAACGCCATAAGCTCAAGCTGGCCTTTGTCTGCGTACTTAGCAGACTTGCCCGTCTTGTAGTCAACGATCCAACCCACCCCAGTGTCTTTGTCTATGATTGCAAGATCGACGATCCCACGGAACCATACGTCTTTAGCAAAGAAACTGCAGGGTTCTAGGTCAGCGTTCAGGCCCAGCTTCTGCTCGACGATCTTCTCACCCGTCTTGCGGTTCAAAGAATCCAGTGCCGGCTTTATGTAATCAAACTTCTCAGGGATAGGAGTACCTTTACCTATATAGTCCTCACAAGCCTTGTGGAAATTTGTACCGTAGAGCATGGCCTCAGTCTCTTTGAACGGGTACTGCTTCAGCACTTTCTCATAGTAAAACTGCTTGGGGCATTGCTCGAATGCTTTGATCCGACTAAACGACCACGGTGCTGCCTTACTCATTCACATTCTCCATATGATTTCCCAAAACCGCTCTCGCAATTAACAGGTAGGCCCTCGGCCCAGTCAGGTGTCCACCGCATATTGGCCTCCACAAACGCGCGCGTTTCGTGTACCTCATCGTCGGGCACACAGCATAGAATACTGTCGTGGACTGTCAACACTACCTTGTATTTCTTGTTAATACGTAGCATTTGTTCGCCTATTATACAACGGGCTATAGCTTGGCACACATTCTCTATGACCTTGCCACCATATATTTTCTTACGTCCCCTGCGCGTTTTGTAGCTGTACTCGAACCCACCATCAGACCACTCTCCGTACAAGTCAGGGTAAAAAATACTCAGCCCACTCGGCACAATAATAGCGTTGTTCGTAGCGTCTACTGAAATGACACCCCTCTTACCGAATGACATGGGTCTGCCCTTGGCAAGGTTCTTGACCATGTTGTTGGCCTCTTTCCATACATCGCTGATTTTGGAGTTGGCCTCTCGATAAATGGTTATGATCCTTTGTGCCTCTTCGAGTGACACCTCGTACCCAAACTCCTTCAGCTGTGCTTGGAACTTGACCGCGCCCATACCGTACCCTGCACCGAGAATTGTGGACTTGCCAACGAACCGCTGATCCTTGGTAACCTCGGCTTCGGCCCAGTTGTATATACGTGCGGCCATCTTGACGTAAACATCCTCGCCTCGGGTAAACGCGGCGGTAAGATCATCTTGCCCTGCGAACCATGCCAGCACCCGTGCCTCGATTTGGGAGGAGTCGGCTTCGACAATGCTATAGCCTTCGGGAGCGACGATAGCTTTCTTCAGCTTCTTACCATTACGCCCACGGCTAGGTAGGTTTTGTAAGTTGATCTTGTCCGAACCACCCCACCTACCAGTGTGTGCTGCATAGTACCTTACTGGTACCGGGAGTAATCCACGTTTAGATATACCTATAAACCTCTCTGTGCGTGTTTCCTCTAGGGTGGACTTGTTCCCGAGACGTGCCGCTACTAAAGATTGTACTAGATCATCGTTATGTTCCTGCAGCGCCTTAAAATCTTGGTCGCTCTTAGCAAAGGCGTACGTCTCCTTACCTGTTGTCGGGCTGATCTTCATCGGCGGCTCTACACCAAGCTCTCGTAGCATGGTGGCAAACTTGAGGTTAGACATAAGCTCTTTCTTATCCGTCACCCCCGCATCCCGCATGAGTTTGTATTTGCGTTCCCGTGTATCTTCGAGGTGCTGCTCCAATAGGCCAAGGTCTAGATCAAGCACGGGGTCAATAAACATACGCAGGGTCACGTCTATCAGCTTGAGTTCCTGTCGGGGAAACTTAGCGCCCATGATCTTGAACAGCCTGTACGTTAGCTCAACATCTTGGATGCAGTACTCCCCGTACTTCTTAGCTTCTTCTTCAGTGAAATCGGCTGGCCTTTTACCCTTGGCGGCAAGTACCTCAAACCCCTTCTTGCCAATATCATAGCGTTCAGACAAGGCTCTAAGGGACGCGGGTTGATCCACTCCGTGCAAAGCTCTACCCATGCACATCGTATCGAGCCACAACTTAGGCTTGACGTTGTAACGCCAGCTTAGAATAGCCCCGTCGAACATAGTGTTCTGCGCTAGGATAGCACTGTCAGAGAAGTCTACGTAGGATAACAGACGTCCAATCAATGCAGGGTCGTTTGTGTAATTCGTCTTCTTGTCGTTCTTCTTTATGGCGAGACCGATCACCTCGAAGCGTGGGTCGCGCACGTACGCCTCTGTTGTCAGCTTAGACAAGGAGTACTCCTGATCGTAGTACGTCTCGAAGTCGAGTGTATATACGTCCATCACCCTTTACCTCCCTGCTCATAGTATGCCTCTACCAAGAGGTCGATTAGGTACTCTGCCATATTGTTGTACCCGTTGTTAAGAGTATGCTCGGCAGCGAACACCCATACCTCAGGGGAAGAGTTCGCTATTAAAGCCGTACCCATGCTACCTGTCGTAATGTTATACCGGCGTTTGAGACCTTCTAGGTTTGTTACCTGTGGCTTTTCTCTACCCACAAACAAATCCGAACGCCTGATAGCAGACGCGACTTGTGGGTACGTGCCGTTGATGGTTCGTATTATTTCAGGGATATCCATCCCAGCCCCATACAACCCTACTATTTTATTCGTTATAGATTTTTTTACTCCTGACATGCGGTCGCGCTCCCCTTTAACCTATCATCTTCGCCTATGTTGCGCCGCTGATATGCCATAAGGAACCCAAGGCAGCATGCAGCGTGTGCTAGATGCGAGTAGCCCGTCTCGGGGTCGTTATCCTCGCCCCGCCACCAAGCCCACATGTGCCGCATCAAAGCGCTGAAATACCGGCCCCACGATGCACCCTGCGCCCAGTTGTTGTCGCTGTATTTTTTAGCCCCGAACGCAAGCACTTGCGCTGTCTCTTCAAGCAGTTCTGGTGGTAGCAAATCATACCGAGCCTTGTCGTCATCAGACTTTGTAAAAATAGCCTTGCCACCATACAAGTACTCGTCCATTTTTATTTCTTCTCTCCAGTTAGGTGAGGATATGGTTGCAAAAACCCGTTCGACATACTGCACGTCCGTACTCGTTGCCTTAGCTACTTGGCTAGAACTTGCCTTGCGGTTAGCAAGTATGTACGTCCACACACGTTCTTCTTTCTTGGTCATATCTTATATCCTTCTTTGCGGCGACTACTTATAAACTTAGTTAAGTCTTCTTTGGCTCTCCAATATTGGTTCTTAGCATCCAGAGGCGCATCCCTCCTAAGTTGCGCCTCCATCCAGAAATCTACTTGCTGGGTTAGGAATTTACGTTCTGCTTCATGGGCGGGTGACATTTTGCCAGAAAGAGATTGCTCCATCACAGCGAGAACCAAGTTGTTTCCCGTGCCCACAGAACGAATGAGGCTTTCTCCTGAGTCCCCTTAGCAAACACCTGCGCTTTGGCGATCTCCCCTGCGTTGTGCATGCGGCTAAGTGCTAACTGCATCTCCCCCTCACTAACGTCCATTTCCACTGCTAGTGTCGAAGCAGTACTGGCAAATTGGTTAGACTCAATATCGAACATCTCTACTATACGATCTTCTAGCTTGGCGATATGCACACGGGCGGTAGGTTCTTCCCCCGCATCCACTATGCCCAACTCAATCGGCCTTGCACCGTCTTCACTAGCTTGCATGACCAATTCGCCGACTAGCGCCCCTGCATCATCCATAGACATACCTATAGCCTGCCATGGTGTGCTGGGTCTGTTAGGGTTAGGTGCAAGAACTAGTTTACGTACGGTATCAATCCTGAGGTCAAACTTCTTCATAAACGCTGCGTTAATAAAAACTTCTTCCCCGAGGTCGGCACGTATCCCAAAACCGGTATGCGTTGCTAGTTGGCTTTTGATGTAAACATCACAAGTATTTTTTGCTATAGTATCCATATCTAGTATCCTTATTTTTGTTTGTGTATTGAAGCGCGGACGCGTTGGCGTTCCACACGGGATTCAAATTCTAACACGGTGGCTGTGTCGTGCATGTTCGTTTCATTTACGACCCAATCGCAGCCTCCTGCAGCGTGGATGTCTGCTAAGTTCTTCTGCTGCAGTGCAGTGGTCTTACCCTTCCCCGCCTTACATTCGATACCGAAGAACACTCCTTTGTAGCATGCGACTATGTCAGGTACGCCGCTCCGCCCAAAACCACCTGTGGCAGGGTAGAAGTAGTACGCCCCCAGCGTCTTTAGGTAGTGGGCCACTACCTTTTTAACTTTAGCTTCTGGTGTCATCGCCATTAATTTTCTCCTTTGTTGTAGTAACTGGCCTCGGTAGTTTGGTGTTGTTAACTCGCCGAAAAATGCGCGGCGATTAAACGGCGAATTAAACGGCGAATTAAAGGTAGTGGGTCACTACGGTCGGTGGTATACCCAATACGTTGATCTATCTATTCTACGCCCCACCCCAGCCACATCTTGCAGTGGCCTTACGGTTGGGTCGGTTATCATTAGGACAGCAATACGTTCCTGTATCCAGAGGGGGGTCTCATTCATACTGTCGTAGGTGCCAATATCATTGTGATCGACAAGAAATTCTACGTCAAAACACATTACCTCTACCTTGTTAGTCACGGGGTCTATTGCAACGCGGTAGGTTCCACTCATCCCCATACTACGATCCAGACTTTATGTAGAACATATTACCGGAAGCCCGATACCCTACACCAACCACATACTGACCTACGTCAACCATCGACAGCACAGAGATCGCGCCCTTGATGTGTTCAGGTAGTTCTTCCTGATCGTAACAAAAATGTTGTGTCAGGTCTTGGCTGGCCCCGTATCTCGCCACCTTGTTGTACCCGCGAAAAAACTGCCTCCCTCCTACACTTTGGTACGCTTCGATGAACATATGATCTGTGTCAAGGAGGCCCTTGCTCTCCTCCCACTCGTCTTTCTCGGCGAACGTCTTGTGTAGCGTTTCTTCAAGCTCCTTGTCAATAAAGACGTAGTCCGTCTGTAATAGGTGCTTGAGTTCTAGCTGCAGCGCGTTAGGAGGTACGTCTTTGTGCGTGGATGTACTAAAGAATCCAGTACGCAGGGGGCTTGATAATGCTACCAAATTGGCACCCATCGACGAGGATACCTCGCTTAGTTTCGTTCTAAAATCCCGATGCACTTGTCTAATGACCTGCTCTAGATTTAGCGGACGTAGGTATTTCTCTGCGTTCTTAACAGCTTTGGACATGCTAAGTGCGCTCGACATATGCTCTCGAGTTCCCCAACTATACTTGCCGTTGAGTATGTTCGGTGAGAATACAGAATAGCGATCATTACCATCGCCATTATCCATGAGGTCGGCATAGGTTATCCAGCCTAGCGCATAGGTATCGTTCGGGCGGTATACCCACAAAGAATGATTTTCTTTCCGCGCCGTGCATAGGCCACGGACTTTACTCTTCAACGCGGACGCCATGTCCATCACGCCTATATTCTCGCCACCTGAGGACGTTAGTGAGTTTTTAAGTTCTGACACTAATACTAGTTCTAACATAGTTGCTCTCCAATTATTTTCTGTTTAAGAAACCTAGTTCTCTGTTGATAAATGTGTTGTATCTTGCCCGTACGGCAGCTAGCTCCTCCGTGGTCTCGACGGTCTTTACAAGGAAATCAGGGGGATAAAAACTGTAAGGGGTGCGCCTATCTATACAGTCCCTTGCAAACTGTACCCATAGGTGCAGTCGTTTAGGGTGATCTTCGTCGCGCACAATGCTGCGATACAAAGACATACATAATGGCAGCTTAGAACCATGCCAAGCTGTGTGCCCGATCATCGGGTAAGGCGCACCTTGCTCCCTGCTGTTACTTATCCACTCACTCATTTCTTGATTTAGGTTTCTGGTGTAAACCCTATCCTCTAGCATTAGCAGGGGTGACATAGTCATGCCCCATTCGAATAACTTCTGGATGTCCTCTTTGAACTTAGCCTTGGTCTTCCTGTCCACTCGCGAGGGTGCCACCTGCGTACCTGTACCCACAACATGCTCCCAGTCGTCGCTACCCTTGCGCGTGAACACAACTGCGGAGTTGTCATCGGATGCTAGGAAGAACGACTTGTCTCTGGTCATCGCTTTCAATACAGCCCTCGGCGTAGTGCGTACCTTTGCAAGGAAGTGATGAGCCGTATGTTCGTGATGGTTACGTATACCACCAAAGGAATGTACGTTCATGTACTGCTTGCCACTACCAACAGAGAACCTCATTGGACGAGGTGAGTGTCGGTCTAAAAAAGCATAGCGACTATTGTGACCTCCACTACCCCACCCGTTTCGTAGGGTTACTTGGTCTCTACCATCGCGCAGCTTGCGCCACACAATAGGTGCGTATTTCTCTAGAGCATTGGGGCCGTGGTCTATATCACTATATAGAGAGCCGAAAGGGCCAAGGCCAAAGTGCCACCCGTCTGACAGCGCGTAGCAGCTATTGCTGATCTTGATGATGCGCTCGAACTTACGGTTACGATCACCTATAGGGCGGATGTCCTTACCAGCGTTGAGCTTCCCAATCAGTGGTTTAATACGATTGTAGTGATCCACTACTTCTTTGAAGCTACTGAAATTTGAGTATGTTAGCGCCATTTTATAGTCTCCTATTGATAACTTAGTTGGTATGTTTTATGTTCTTGTAGTGGGTAGTAAATCTTAATGTCTGTGCCGTTGGGTCTGGTTGTTGAGGTCGTGCGCTACCAAATGTGCCAACACGAACTATCGCAGCTACCCACACCACTACTCATCAACATCTACCTTACCGCAACCCCTGCAGTTATCGCATTGAGTTACGTAGTCCTCCCACTCCCCGTAGTCTCTGCTAAACCCCATAGGCACGAACTTTTCGTACGTGCATTGGCCCTCGCCCTCACACTCAGGACAATCGACCCTAGTTGCTACCGCTTCTTGCAGGCCCACAACGTAGTTCCCCATCTTACTCATCTCACATATCCCTTGACTTGATGTTTACAGTCTTGCCCACATCAGGCTTGGCGTTGTCGTTATCCATGACACACCACAGCACAGGCATAGTCCACTGACCCCAGCCACCGTACAGGTGTCCATCTGTCAGTACGATAGCCGCTTGCGCGTTGATGTTGTTGTCGCGGATGTAATCGGTAACGCACTCTACATTTGTGCCACCACCGCCTGCCGGCTTGGTTGATTTCACTAGGCCATCTAGTTCATGCACGTCATACTTCTCGTCACGACATACCTTTGTGTCCCAGTAGAGAAGTCGTACACGCTCAGGGTGTACAGTGTCACATATCTCTTTGACCTCGGTGAGGAACGCGGAGAGTTCTTGCTGCCCAATCGAACCCGAAGTGTCGATCGCCAATACCAGTTCCCCGACCTGTTCACTGATACCACTCGGCATGTATATTCCCGACGACAAGTATCTGCGGTTGGGTTTGCTGTACGTAGAGTAGTCGCTGCCTGCGCAGGTGGTTTGAACGAACTCACGAAGGGATTCACGCCAGTTGATTTGTGGTTGAAGTAAATCCTCCAGCCCCAGATCACCACCACTGCCTAGCTTGCCAGCGACCAACGCGCCTTGACGTACCGCCTCGTCGATCTCCCGTGCGAGTTCTCGTACCTCTTCGGCGTCCATTTCGGATGCGCTTTCCCAATCGTGGACATCGAAGCCTTTTGGTAGTGACTCACTACCCCCACTGCCGTCGTCGCCTCCCTCTTCACGCAGCAAGTTGTACACCTGTGCGCTATCCATACCGACATACCGGCGGTCATAGCATGCATTTGCGAGTATGCCTGTCATGCTGGCGAAGTTATCTTTGTTGTCGTCCACGAGCTTGATGTTGATAACGTGGTCACACGCTATGTTTGCAAGCTCTGGATTTTGGTCGTAGAGGTGCCGCCATGTGGTCAGGTGGCGATACAGTTTGTGATACACCTCGTGCAGTACTAGAAACCTAAGCTCTGCATCGTTGAGTTGCTTCACGAACTCACGCCCATAGTATTCGTCACGTCCATTAGTACATGCAGTTGGCACGGACGGGTCATCGACCACGTTGCGGTTCCCGATCATTAGTACACCTGCGAGTGCGGTATACTTCGGGTTCCCCATGATGGAGACAACGGCTTTTGTCAGCCGCTGCTCCTCTGTTAATTGGTTAGCCATAAACATTGTTGTTACCTTCCTAACATTTTGCTGAACATGCGTTCCAGCATTGACGGTTTCGGGGTTTCTTCGCTGGCCGCAGGTAGTGGTAGCGGGGCTGGAAAATCATACAGCCTCACATGGGTAGACTTCACAACCATCTGGTCGGGCAGGTCTATAGGTAGTCGTACCCTACGCTTAGTAGTGATCCCCAATTCGTACGCACGTTGAGATACTGAACCCGCTGTGCGATCTAGGGCAAGACTTATAAGAAAGGCCGTTACTCCTCCGCCGTGCATTGTCGTCAACAACTCGTCGTCGTCTTTTGTCCATCTTTTACCCATTAGTCTTCTCCTGCTTGCTGATTACTGCCACAATGACAGCATTACGATACGTTTTCATGCTCACACCTTATCTGCGGTGTAGAGGTGGTTGTTGTTCATAGCCCACACGGTGAACTTCTTGTTAGTCATCACCATAGACTGCTTAGAATACTTGGGTGATCGCACCCCATTGGCGAACATAGCCTGTGCCTCGGTGTCGAGACGTGGCAAGTAATCCATCCAACTGTTGAGCCAGTCCTTGTCCATCGCAGCTAGAGTTCTATACACAACCATACACACTGCGGCGGCACTGCTTGGCACCTTTGCATTGGTGGGATCGTCCTTGATCGCCTGTAGTGTGGGCAGTTGGTCTGACAGTGATACGAACGCCATCAAGTCCATCGCACCACGATCACCAATCGTACCCATCAAGGCTGCGGTCAATGTCATGTCGTCGAAGTGTTCACGCCGCTTGAGTATGTCGGACGCCGCTTCGAGTGAACGGGGAGTAACGAACGCAGCACGTTGCTGCTTGGGGTGGAAGATGTACGGGTTCTCGTCGGGGTCTTTGACGTCTTCGAACGATGCCATTAGGTGTGGATTGTCTTTGACCCAGCCAAGTAAGCTGTGATCCACCCCGTTGTTGATACCCCACTCGATCCAGTCCATATTGTTGGTCTTCTTGATCTGCACCACAGTCATACGGTTACGTGCGTGTGGCGGTATCATGTCACCAACACCCTCGCTACCTTTGTTGGTCGTGGCAAAGACAATGCTGTCAGGGTGTAGTGAGTAACTACCAATCTTGCGTTCGAGTATGAGACGCAGCATGGCGTTCTTCACGGCGGGGTTCGCCTTGTAAAGCTCGTCGAGCATCAGGATGATTGGCCCCTCCAAGTGTAGGCCTAGCTCTTCATGTGGGATCATACGTACGCAACCATCTTTCTCGATGGACTGCATAGACGGGATCATAATGTCACCAAGGTCTTTGGTGGTCGCATCGAAGTATACCTTGCCGTGCGTGGGCAGGGTGCTTCCCAACATGTGGATCATAGACGACTTGCCGTTACCCATGTCACCTTGGGCTAGTACGGTACGTTTACTACCCACCGCTGCGATTAGATCGACGCACTGGTCGAGTGTGAGTGCGTACATTTGTTGCGCTTGATTAGTCATGGTTGTTCTCCTTACAGTGTTTCTTGTGCGACTTGGACTTCGTACCCAAGCTTCTTGATTAGTGCGATAGTCGGGGATGTGAGTGTTACTGTCCCTGCTATCATTGCAAACATTTTACCTGCCTCGCACACGGGGTACACGGCTTTGGTTCCATAGTTGTTTGTGACTGTGACAGTGATATTCATTATATATCCAGACTTGGTAGTGCTTTGATCGCAGCGTCTACTGCCGCTTTGGTCTCGACACGGAAGTAATCATCGTCACGTAGTCCTGCGGCGGTTACTCCAGACATCGCCTCTTCTATGCGGACTGCCATTGCTGACATCTGCGCAGAGTTATTCACGTTGCACACACGTAGCAGCTCGATCATGGCAGTAACGTTACCTACGAGTGTGTCTTTGAATACCTTCTTGTCGTCCTTACTGACATAGTCGAGCCGCTCGGACATGTTGGACAGTACCTTGTGTAAACGTGTCCACACATCATTCATCGCTGTGTCGAACTGCTTGGTGTAGAAGTTGGCGTACTGCTCTTTGACTTCGCGCAGTGCATCGTTGCTAATATCAACACGGAAGTCACCTGCATCGGGCAGGGGCATGTAGTTCATGCGGAATGCAAACTTATGCCAAAGGCTCTCGCAGGTGGGGTAGTCTTCAACTCGGAACAAGTCGCCCAACTCGAGTTGCACGTCCACCACTTCGTCGTTGTATGATTTGAGGAACTCGGCGAGGAGCAGGTTAAACTTGTTCTCCATGCCAGACATCGCCTGCGTGTAGTTGAAGTACTGTGCTGTGGGTAGCAGACGCAGACCGGAGTTCGACCACGGCATGGTCATGGCTGTGTGCATGTTCCGTGTGGCGGTGACGTGTGTCTGGATCGCGTTCAGTGTGTCGGAGTTCGCCAGTAGTTTCTTAGTGACGTTGGCCACACCCTTTTTCGCTTGGGCGTCTGCGGTGACTTTATCGGAGGCGCGCTTGTCCTTCTTGTAGCCGGCCCAGTTCGAGATGTTTAGCTCGACGAGCATCGCGGAGGATGACAGTGTTGGTGCTTCGGTTTGGGGTAGTGACTCACTACCTTGCGGGTGGGCGTTGATTGCTGTGAACATGTTCATAGTTCTTCTCCTGTGTGCTGCATGTAGCGGGGTTTGAGTTGTGTAACTTTTGCGAGTTCGGTTTTACTCATCGGTTTGTGGATGTATTCAATCGTGTCAAACTCCTGCCAAGCTTGACACACGACACAATCAGCATCGTGGTCAGGGCAGCGTTCGCCGTAGTAATTTTTAATGGCCTCTTCGATCATCTTCATACTCCTTACATCGAATACTTGTTGAGACCCTTGAGGTCGTCGAGATTGGTGACAAGCGTTGCGCCTTGCTTGTGCGCGATGGGAGCAATAGTCCAACCGGCGCGTTGCTGCGTGGCGTGGGTGTCACCACAGTCTAGGCAGAAGTTGTACCCTAGCTGCTTTCGGCGTGGGTCGAATGGTTGGTGGCATGATCTGCAATAGGTTTTGTTTGGCATCGTGTAGTCTCCTTGGTTGGGTAGTGAGTCACTACCAGTGATAACATTACGGAACATTACAGCGGGACGGATTGACGCCCCTCGCCACTCTGAGGAGAGCGACTATAACTAATGTATCATAGGAATAAGGGAATGTCAAGTTTTCTGAGTGTCTATAGTTGTCTATGGTTGTGTATGATTGTGTATGATTGTGTATGGTTGTGTATAGGT
>Ga0308014_1000205_pt1 | contig 16415 bp, 13 predicted proteins | sample Neamet229_FD_203154 | JGI IMG/M metagenome (GOLD analysis project Ga0308014, IMG submission 203154) | Marine microbial communities from water near the shore, Antarctic Ocean - #229 | ecosystem: Environmental > Aquatic > Marine > Unclassified | place: Southern Ocean | collected 2014-07-28 | reverse complement strand
GGTCTTTGAGAATCCTGCCGCATACTGGGCTTCTCTTATGTTTCGCCTGACTCGCGCAATTATCATCGTGTCGCTGATTGAAGAGATTTTCTGGCGGGGATTCCTTATGCGGTTTCTCCTCGATATGGATGGCGACTACTGGAAGGTGCCTTTTGGAAAACCAGCATGGATTTCGTTCATTGTTGTGACTTTAGCCTTTATGCTGGCTCATGCCCCGCTCGACTGGGCCGGAGCTCTCGTGTATGGGGCGATTACCTTTGGGGTGGCGCATTGGACACGAAGTTTGCTGGCTTGTGTTGTGATGCATGCGGTGGCCAATGCATCGATGGCAGCCTTTGCGATCCATTATGGAAAATTCGGGCTTTGGTAAGGAGTGCTAAATCATCTCTTTTGGAGTTGGCCAGCAGAATGAAATGAGGCAGTTTTTCGCCGTGGATGACCCTGTCGCACAATCGCTGACTGTCGAAGCTGCCCGGCGGCGGCTTGGGCTTGGGAAAGAAGACCGTCTTGCCGAGTATCTTCCCCATTGGAAGGAAGTTGAAATACGCTTGGCCGGAATGGCAGCGGAGGCAAAGGAGCCGGCGGCTAGGGCGGGCTTTGAAAAGGATTTGGCAGAACTCCGTGAAGTTTTGAAGATCGCAAGCGAGGAGGCAGTTGAGGAATCTTCTAGGGGCAAGGGGCTTCTGGTATGGTTGTTCGTGGTAGGTTTGCTTTGTGGGGCTGGGTATTGGGGTTGCCATCAATGGGTTCTAAATGGCGGGAGTGACTTAAAATCAGTCATCAATCTCAGGGAAACAGAGGAGCGATTTGAAGAAGCGCTCGAAACACGTCGCTGGGATGAGGCTGAAAAATTGGTTAAGCTTTTAGCAGCCGAAGGTGCGAATGAAGGAAAGGTGAAGGATGGGCTGGCTCGGGTGAACCAAGGTCGCGTGGAAGAAAGGGGGCAGCAGATCGCTTTCCTGGTGAGTAATGTCCAATCAGCTCTTGAAGCTGGTCAGTTGTCGGAGGCTGAGACGTTTTGTCTCGAGATTGAGAAACTTCAGCCGAATCATCCCCAATTGAAGGAGTTCCGAACGGTGATCTCGGAAAGTAAGCTGGAGGTTCGAAGTTTGCTGATGGTCAAGTCGATTGAGAAGGCGATCGCAGATGATGATTGGCGGGCGGCTGCGATTCAGCTCAATTCACTGGTGAAGGAAAATTCGGCCCATGTCAGAATTACTGGATTTCGGAAAGAGCTCGAATCGGCTGAGAAGGATATGAAGGTTCGCCGGAAAAAGGCCGCCGGGTTGGTGGCGAGCGCGCGCGAGTTGGATAAAGGGACCCACTCCGAAGAGGCTCTGACTTTGGTCGAAGAGGCTGTGCGGCTTGATCCTTCAAAGGAAAATCGGGAGCTTTACCAGAGGATGTCATCCTACGGGAAAATGATAAAGGTTCCGGGAGATCATCCAACGATCACGGCGGCTTTCAAGATAGCCGTGGCGAATGATCGGGTCTTTGTGGCAAAAGGGATCTATCAGGAATCACTGATGATTCCTGCTGGTGTTGAGTTGGTGGGGGAGAGCCCGACAGATACTATCATCGAGTGTCCGGCGAGTGTGGGGGCCGTGATAACAGTCGGCCATGGCGGAGAGAAGGTTAGGATTGCGGCTCTGACATTGAGGCACACAGGGTTGGTGAATGATGAGGAACGATTCCCTATTCTTGCGGTCGACGGCGGCCGAGTAGAGGTTAATAATGTGATGGTCACACGTGCCAGCGGCCATGGAATTGCTGTTCTGAACGGCGGCGAAGCAGACTTGAACCTCTGCAAGGTGACCGACTGCGGTTGGGACGGAATCGCTGTGACTGATGAAGGGTCTAGAGTGGTTTTAACTAAGGTGACTTCGGAGAAAAATCTCCATCACGGAATCGACTTTTGGGATGGAGCGAGCGGACAGATTTTTGAAAGTGTCTTCACCGGGAACGGCCGAACCGGATTGCTCGCAATTGCCCCAACAAAGATGATTCGGATTGAAAAGACCAAGAGTGAGAATAACCGCGAGGTTGGATTTGTGTTTTCCGAGGCAGTCGGAGTTGAGCTGATTGATTGTGATGTTCACGAGAACCTCTTGGGTGGGATTGTGTTTGATCAGGAATCGAAGGGGATCAAGGTCACCAATAATCGGGTGACCAAGAATGGAGAAGCCGGTATCGTATTCGTCAAAGGGGTTGAGATCGTATCTGATTCGGGGAATATCGTGAAAGATAATAAGGGGAAACAATTTTGGAAAGATGCGGTTTTCCCAGAACGATCTGAAGACGATTCCGTCTCACCACCACCACCACCACCACCTTTGGATGAGCCCAAGGATGGGGAGTAGGGAGAAGCGTCACAGAAATGATTAAAAGATTCTCGAATCTACAGATTTAGGCTGGCCTAGCCGCGAAAAAATGAGCATGGAAAGAGCTTCAACCCATGGTCACAATCCTCTCAATTCTCGGTGCTCTCGGCGTGTTTCTATTTGGCATGAAAGTCATGTCCGAAGGTGTTCAAAAGTTTGCTGGCGCCAAGATGCGGGCCGCGCTTTCTTCAATCACCGGTAATCGCTTTAAAGGTGTTCTTACCGGTTTTTTTACTACCGGGTTGGTGCAATCTTCCTCAGCAACGACCGTGTTGGTCGTTTCTTTCGTCAACGTTGGTCTTCTGACTCTGGTCGAATCGATCGGGGTGATCATGGGGGCAAACCTAGGCACCACGCTGACTGCCTGGATCATCGCCACGGTTGGTAAATTTAGTGTCGCCAAGATTGCCGTGCCCATCATCGGAGTTGGTTTCCCTCTCTTTTTTGTAGGAAGAGGAAAGTGGAAATCTTTGGGGGAGTTTGTCCTTGGATTTGGTCTCTTGTTCCTTGGTCTTGGCCTTCTGAAGGAAGCCGTGCCCGATCTGAAATCCGGGGTGAAGGAAGATCAAAGCGTTATCGAAACCATTCAATGGTGGATTGGACTCCTCAGCGATAAGGGATATCTCTCATATGTTCTCTTCATGATTGGGGGCGTTATTTTGACCCTCATGGTGCAATCCTCGTCTGCCGCAATGGCGATCACCATCACCTGTGCGACACAGGGCTGGTTTGGCACCGATGCTTTCGAAGTTTTCAAAATCTCCGCAGCAGTGGTTCTAGGTGAAAACATTGGAACGACGGTGACAGCCTGGCTTGCTTCGCTGGGTGCGAGCACCGATGCGAAGCGTGCCGCCCGAGCGCACTTTTTGTTCAATGTGATCGGGACTCTCTGGATGCTCATCGTCTTCCTTGGATTCACCAAGATTGTGTGGGAAGTTGCTCAGCACCTTCCTGAAGGATTGAAGTCGGCCAAAAAGGATTTTTCTTCCCACGAAGTTGCCTTTGCCACCGCTATTTTCCATACCTCGTTTAACTTGATTAACGTTCTCGCCTTGATTTGGTTTGTTCCCCAGATTGCCCGCCTCGTTGAGAAATGGGTGCCCAGAAAAGAAGCTGATGGACGCGATCAAAAACGTCTTCGCTATATTTCACAAAACCTCGTTGATCTTGGAGAGCTGAATATCGCCGAGGCCGAGGATGCGGTTCGCAAGATGGCAACTCACACCAATGACATGTTCAAGGGCTTCAAGAGCGTCTTTGATAATCCATCCGCTGATCTCTCTTCCGAAGTCTCCCGTCTTAAGAAGATGGAGGAAGAAGCTGATCTCATGATGCAGGACATCACGGAATACCTTGTGAAGTGTGTGGCTCATGACATGAACCATAAGAACGCTTCGAACATTGCTGCGATGATTCGCATCGTAGCTGAGTTGGAGGAAGCGACCGATTGCATCTACCGCCTCGTGAAAATGACCGAGAAGAAGTACAACAAACGCTATCAATTTACTGAGCATCAGACGGATCAAGTGGGCCAGATCACAGCGGTCGTCGGTCAGGCCCTCGGAGCTGTTGAAAACTTCCTTCTCCGAAAGACTCCGCCTGATGTGATCACTTCGGTGAAGTCGCTTGAAAAGCAATCGCACAGCATGCGCAAGACTTTCAACAAGGAGGCCATGAAGCGGATGTCCGAAGGTGACATTCGGGTTGAAATGCTCTACACTGATATCAACACCCAATTGATGGGTCTCGCCAACCACTCCCTTGGAGTGATGGAAGCCAGTGATTCAACTTCGGTTGAGTAGTCATTCGGAAGTAATTGAATTCAGAACCCGGTCGGCGGATGCCTGCGACCTGGTTCTTTTTTTGTCAGTGCTTGTGAAATTCCGATTTATGAGCGAAGAAGAATTCATGAAACCTGTCGTGATTGTGGGGGCCGGGTTGTCTGGTCTCACTTGTGCGAAGATCCTGCATGAGTCCGGGATTTCAGTGACTGTTTTTGACAAACTGAGAGTTGCTGTGCTCAGGCAGAAAATTTTGGACCTCTCGAATGAGCAAATCTTCAAACGGCCGGACCAATCGACTGTTTGCGGAGATCACGTGGTGAGTGCCTCAATCGAAGGGGCGATATCTTCCGGAAAGATTGCCCCGAGAAAATCCTTACTGGATGACCCGGGGGAGCTTGGGAAGCAGCATTGAGGCCGGAGAGCGCTCGCTGGGTTTGCGGATGAATGGATCTCCAAACTTGGTGAATCCTTCGGCCCCCCCCTGGGAGAGGAAGAATTGCCCGTTTGTCTTTCCCATGTAGCGATCGAGTCGGTCGGATTTTCCGGTTCCATCATGACTAAATTTGGCAGTGGTGATTTCTTTCCATTCTCCTTTGGCGGTGCGAATCCACTGGTTGCCGCAGAGGGCCTTGCGGAGAAGATGACCGTTGCGTCCCGAAATTTTTCCGAGAACGAGTAGAGACCACGGAGACGTTTTCCTTCTTTTGGAGCTTTCTCAGCTTGAGATGAGCATCCATTTTTTCTTTTCGGGGTGGAAATAATATCCCGCAAAGATGGTGTGTGTGGGATCGACTGGTTCAGCGGTAACGAGGAAACGCTGTTTTTCACCGGTTTTCCATGGGTAATTGAGGTGGCTGTGACCACCGGTGCCCTCGTTTCCGAAGCTGCCGCTGTTCACTTGCATTCCGAAATACCCGCGATGCCATCCACAGGCCATATTATAGGGTCAAAGCGGCTCTTCCACTCCGGTTATTTCACAATAGAACGCTGATACTTCCTTTCCTCGCTCGATCGGATAGGAAAGATGGACGGAGGCAGAGTTACGGTGTGGTTTAAGATTAAAGTGGGCCGTTGTAATTGCCGGGCCATCGAGAATGAGCGAGTTGATTTTTTCGCGGGGAGCAGGGGAGCAGGGGAGGAGAGGACGAAGGAATGATACCCTTTCTTTTTGATGTTGAACTTGCCGAAGTCAGCAATGACGGGAGATGTGCCCTTTCCAATGAGGCTCACCTTCCGGATTTCCTTCCCTAGGGTGAGACTGAGATTAAGTTTATCATCTTTGTTGATCTCGACTTCTACCTTGGCAGTCAGTTCTCCAATCGAATTGATCTGGCCAAACCATTGCACTTTGATTTTTGGGTCGCTCCATCGAGTGATGCCTGCATCGGTAGTGACTCTGGCCCCATTGGGATTCGGATCGAGATAGGCTGTGAACGAGGGAACGGTGAGAGAGTCCCCAAAGGCCATCTGGAGGAGAAAGGGGAGAATGAAGAGTCGCTTCATAAATGATGGGGTAGTTACGCTGTATCCCGAAGGTGCTTACACCTCCCGGCGGTCCAATAAGGCAGCGCGCCGAGGGTCGGATGCCTGAAGGTGGGCCAATGCAATGGCAAGGGCATCGGCGGCATCCGGAGGAGGGGTTTCGGAAAGTCCGAGGAGTGCTCTGATCATAAATGCGACTTGGTTTTTGTCGGCCGTGCCTTTACCCACAATGGCTTTCTTGACCTTTTTGGGTGAATATTCATAGATCTTGAGCCCAAATCCCGCTGCCGCGATCAAGGGCGCGGCACGGGCAGCCCCCATGGAAATTGCGGTGCGGTGGGATTGGACATAGATGATTCCTTCGATCGCGACTTCATCTGGCTGCCATTTTTCAATGAGGTTTCGCACTCCGGTGCAGATTGCCTCAAGTGCCCCGGACTGCTTGATGCGGGCGGGGATGGAGATGACTCCATAGTCGAGGGCCTTTGCCGAGGTATGATCACCCTCCAGGATCGCGTATCCGGTATTCCGGACAGCGGGGTCAATTCCTAATGTTCGCACAAGCTAGTAGGGGCGCAAAGGGCCCCCCGCGTCAAGCTTACCTCCGTCGGCGCTTACCTCCACCCCGGCGGGGTTTTTTGATGGGTTTGCGTTTTTCGGTGTCGAGCAGGGCCGTGTATTGGTAATCGAATCCTTCAAGCTGCTTTCGTTCGATCTTCTTGTTAATGAAGCCTTCGACTGCATCTGCATATTCCAGTTCGTCGGCAGTCAGAATGGTAAAAGCATCACCTTCTTTTTCGGCACGGCCGGTCCGGCCGATTCGGTGGACGTAATCTTCAGCGTTTTCAGGGACGCGGTAGTTGATGACATGAGTGACGTCTGAGATGTCGATGCCCCGGGCAGCAACGTCGGTTGCAACAAGAATCTTGTAGGTTCTATCTTTAAATCCCTTCAGGGCTTTCATGCGGTCATTTTGACGAATGTCGGAATGCATCACAGTTACGGTGTCGCCGATCGCCTCCTGCTGGCCGAGCAAGTTTGCAATGATATCCGCTTCCTTTCGGGTGCGGGTGAAGATCATGACGGACTCATAGTCTGTTTTGTCTAGGAGGCCGAGTAGGAGTTCGTCGCGCTGAGTCATTGCCACGGGGAAGAAGGAGTGGGAAACCGTATCAGGCACTTCCCGACGGGCAATTTCAACGGTAGCTGGATCCGTCAGGCACCACTCGGCGAAACCGGCGATGACCGGAGGCATGGTAGCGGAGAAAAAGAGGGTCTGTCTGCTCTGCTCCTCATTGTTCCAGGGACAGATGTTGATGATCTTTCGTACTTGCGGGAGGAATCCCATGTCGAGCATGCGGTCAACCTCGTCAAGAATGAGGATCTTGATTCCCTTGAACTTCATCGTGCCGCGATAGAAATGATCGACGAGACGGCCTGGAGTGGCGACGACGATATCGGCTCCGTTCTTGAGGTCTTCGTCTTGCTTCCCGTGTCCCACACCGCCGTAGAGAAGGGCAACTTTGCAGCCGGTTTTATTGCCATAGTGGATGAATTGCTCGGCGACCTGATCAGCGAGTTCGCGGGTTGGCTCGAGGACAAGAATCTGTGGCTTGCCGAGGGGCTCGATGATGGAAAGAGAGGGCAGGGCAAACGCAGCGGTCTTTCCGGTGCCGGTTTGGGAGGCGCCAATGACATCCGTTCCTTCCAAAATCAGTGGAATGGCCTGAGCTTGAATGGGGGTTGGGGACTCGTAGCCGGACTCGGTCACAGCCTCGAGGACGGTCTCTTTGAGACCAAGTTCGTCAAAACGCATGGAGGGGGAGTACGTGAAGCGGCGGGGAAATCAAGGTTTACTATTATCGGAATGTCGAGCTACGACGGGAAAATTGACTGTCACAATTGGAAAGCTGGCACATTTGTCCGCGTATGTTAACTTTTAACAGGTAAGACGAAATTCCCCATGCGACTGCTTATTCTTATTTTTTCCCTCCTTCCTATCTTGGTGAATGGCCAAACTGGCCAAGCCGATGTGCCGAAGAAGGGCGATGATGGCCTGCGGATTCAAATCTTTCTCGACCAAAAGTGTTTTGGCCCTGGGTATCTCGATGGAAAGCCCGGAAATTTCACCCTTCGTGCCGTGTATTCCTACAATCGCTTCAAGGGTCGTTCTCCCGGAGCTTGGGATGCTCTTTTGAAGGAGGCCGAGGAAGCGGTAAAAATCCTGTATGCCACTGCTATCGTGCCTTCATTGGCCAAAAACTTTATCAATTCCAAACTGCCCCGGAAGTATGACGATGTCGGCGACATCAAACTGATGGCTTATCGGAGCTATCTCGAATTCATGGCCGAGCGGTATCATACCTCGGAGTCCTTCCTCATCGAACTCAATGGGAAGAAGAAAGTTTATGGTCTCAAACCCGGTTCCCCGCTGAAGGTTCCAAATATCGAGCCGTTCCGCATCGAGAGCCTGAAAGTTGGGCGGATGCATAAGAGCGATGACAAAATGAGCCAGCACAATATCGTCATCGATACTCGGAATAAGCAGTTGTTTGTTTATGATCCCAATCAGGCCACGATTGTTGTCCCGGGGACGGCAATGGTCGTTTCAGACGACGAACAAGAGCCACTTGGGAAAATGATTGCGATGTTCCCAACAACCCCTGGCCAGGAGAAGTTTATCCACCGGGGGATCTGGAAAGTGCTCGATTGTGTGGAATTTCCAAGTTGGCGTTATGACAAGCAACTTCTCGAAACGGGGAAGAGGAGCGCCGAGGCAATCGAAGTGGCCCACGGACCAAACAATCCTGTTGGAGTGATGTGGTGTGGACTTTCTAAGTCCGGCATTGGGATCCATGGGACATCAAGTCCGCGAACGATTGGGCGCTCCCAAAGCGCAGGATGCTATCGTCTCTCTAATTGGGATGCGGCTCGTTTTCCACAGTATGTGCGTCCCGGAGCGCGTGTGATTGTGCGATGAGTGTGCCGAAGATCATGGCCCTCCGAATGGGCGTCTATTGCGTTCTGGTAGGATACTTGGTTTGTGATTTTTTTGTCTTTAAAGGGCCTGTTTATAAGTCGCTGAACTCGTCTCCTCGGGATGAGAAAACGATGATCGCAGAAGCAAAGGCATCGGGCGTTGTTGCGAGAGTTTACTATCGACCGATCTATCGAGCACAGGTGGAAGAGGCGATGAAAGAATACCTCTGGCGCCGGGGTCGCAATCCTGGGGACACCAGCGCTCCGGAAAGAAGACTGTTGAGGGAGTTGATGGTAAATCAACTCATTGATGAAGAACTCATCAAGTTGCAGATCAAGGTCTCAATGTCCGAGGAAGTCGCTGTGTCCGATGACAAAGTCGCGCGTGCAGTAGAGATCGAGAAGGGGAGACATCCGGATTCCAGAGTCTATGATGAGCTGGCCCGTCGAGCCGGTTGGTCAGGGGAAAAGGAACGGGAGATGAGATTGGCCGCCCGAATACAGCGGGAGGAATACATCGAAAAAATGTTGACGGTCGAGGTGAGCGACGAGGAAGCAAAATCTTGGTTTGAGAAAAATGCGCCGGATTTTCCAGCTGGTTTTGAAGTGTCAAGAGAGAGCATTAAGGATGCTCTTTCCCTGAAAAAGCGTGATGAAGCGTGGAAGAAATTTCGTTATGAAAAGCTACGACACCGGGCTGAAGGGAAGATCGATTTGTTTGATGATGTTCTCTTCGCGGAGGAGAGGGATTGAGGAAGTGGGCAGTTCTGGCTTGCTGACCAGAGATGTCGTAATCTTTGGTAGAGGTTTGTTGGGACGGAGGAATCAAACTCCAATGAGATGACTCCGCGTTTGTTGACGCCGGCAATGCGGGTATTTCTGGCCCTCTTTGAGAAGGGAGTGGGGTTTTCGAATAAAGCCAGGAGGTCGTTGTGTGTGGTCGGAGGCTCTCCATCGAGGTAGCGGATCGGCCAGTCCGCCGTCTTGAAAAAGTCCCAGATCCTCTTGAACACGGAATTGGTTTTCTAAAGTTTGATCTGGAATCCAAGGGCTCTCGTAAGGAAGGAGTATTTATCGACGATGGCCTCGATCCGCTTTGTGGTGGGTGTTCCGGCCCCGTGCCCGGCCTTACTTTCGATTCTGATGAGGGAGGGAGCTGGTCCTTGTTGAGCAGCCTGAAGTGCGGCAGCAAATTTAAAGGAATGCGAGGGAACCACCCGGTCATCGTGGTCGGAAGTGATGACCAGAGTCGCTGGGTATTTTGCCGGCTTCAAGTTGTGGTAGGGAGAATAGCGGAGGAGGTTTTTGAAGTCGGTGGGATCGTCGGGTTTGCCGTATTCCGCCTGCCAGGCCCAGCCGATGGTGAATTTGTGAAAACGAAGCATGTCCATGACTCCCACCGCCGGGAGGCAGGCTCCATAGAGGTCTGGTCGTTGGACCATGCACGCGCCAACAAGGAGTCCGCCGTTTGAGCCGCCGGCGATAGCGAGTTTCGATGACGAGGTGTAATTTGTTGCCACGAGATGCTCGGCACAAGCGATGAAGTCGTCGAAGACGTTTTGTTTTTTTAACTTCATGCCGGCTTCATGCCATTCTTCACCGTATTCACCGCCGCCCCGGAGATTGGCCATGACGTAAACTCCGCCCATGTCGAGCCAAGCGATAGTGGCTGGTGAGTAGGACGGTCGAAGGGAGATGTTAAAACCACCGTAGGCGTATAAGAGGGTGGGATTTCTGCCGTCGAGCTTTAGGTCCTTTTTGTGAACCACAAACATGGGAACTTTCGTGCCGTCTTTGGACGTCGCAAAAATCTGCTTGGATTGGTACTCTTTCGGATTGAATTGGGTCTTTGGAGATTTGAAGAGAACCTGGGTATTGGTCTTCACATCATATCGGTAGATAGCACCGGGAGTGGTGAACGAGGTGAAGTAGAAAAAGGTTTCATTTTGATCTGACTTTCCTCCAAATCCAGCGGCAGTTCCTAGCGCGGGCAGTTTTACGGGAGAGAGCTGAGAGCCATCGAGTTCGAATCGGCGGATCTCAGTGCGGGCGTCCTTGAGGTAGTTAGCAACTAAGATGCCGCCAACGTGAGAGAGAGAGCGCAGGGTCTCCGGAGATTCGGGAATGATGGTTTTCCAGTTGGCTGCTTCTGGTTTGTTGAGGTCGATGGAGATGACTTTTTGTTTGGGAGCATCAAGGTCGGTGCGGATGAGAAAGGTCGATCCTAGGTTGCTGACGTAGTCGTATGAGGCGTCGAATTTCGGGAGAAGTTCGACGACCTTAGCGTCAGGGGTGGTGAGATCTTTGTAAAAAAGGCCGTTCTTGGTATCGGTTCCCCGGGAGACCTGGATGAGAAGGTAGCGCCCATCCTCACTGACCCAGGCAGAGAGGCCCTCCTTTGGGTGTTCGGGACGTTCGTAGACAATCCGATCACTTTTCTGCGATGCTGCGCCGAGGGTGTGGTAGTAGACCTTTTTGTGAATGTTTTGAGCGGTCATTTTTCGCCCCTTCTTTGGAGCGGGGAAACGACCGTAGTAGAAGCCCTTGCCGTCCTTTGACCACGAGGCTCCGGAAAACTTGGACCAGAGAAGGTGATCGGGAAGGTCCTTGCCGGTAGCGATTTCACGAACCTTCCATTCGATCCAATCGGAGCCGGATGACGAGGTGGAATAGGCGAGGTGTTTTCCGTTGGGCGAAACTTCGTAGTCGCTGAGGGCCACCGTGCCATCGGCGGAGAGCTTGTTGGGATCGAGAAGGACCTTGGGCTCCGATTCAAGAGATGGAGTGGAGTAGAGAACGGATTGGTTTTGCAGTCCATCGTTCTTGGTGAAGAAGAAGCGGCCTCCCTCAAAGAAGGGGACGCCAAAGCGTTCCACATTCCAGAGCTTGGTCAGGTGCTTTTCGAGCGGGTCGCGTCCCGGGATTCTTGCAAGGTAGGTTTCGGTGACTTTGTTTTGTTTTGTGACCCACTTGGAGGTGTCTTCCGAATTCAAGTCTTCAAGCCACCGATAGGGATCGGGCACGCTGACACCATGAATAAGATCGACCGTCTCACCTGGATTGGAATCGGGATAGCTGATCTTGGGTTCTTTGGCGGTGATGGTGGCCAATGTTATGGCGAGAAGAGCGGTGATTCGCATGGGGGTAATCTAGGAGGCTCCAAGTGCGATGCAAGAAGGCGGTCGGCATCTTTCTTCCGGACATCCGGGGCGAAAGCTCGACATTTACGGGCGCGGCCCTAACAAGATCACACATGAAGAAGGTCTTTCCTCTTATTTCCGAACGGCACAAACCGGCACGTGTTGCCGAGCAAGTAAAGGGGGATGTTCGTAAATACCTCAAACGCGAGCGTAAAAAGAAACTCGCCGAGGAATTTGACTACTGGGATTTCGACTGCCGGACAGGAAAATCAGCGAACGAAGCGGTGTCCTGCCATGAAAAGGAGATTGGTAAGGCACTTGACGCAGCACTCACCGGGAATTGGACGGAGATCTATATTGAGATTCTCTCCAAACAAGCCAAACGCGGTAAGGAGGAGTGATGGGCTACCAGTCGGACGTTGCTCCATAGCGGGCTGGGTCGAGTTCCCGTCTCCAGATGTTGAACTCAACGCGGGAGAAGGCGTTGAGGTCAAACTCGGCATCTCCGTAGACCTGAGAGTATCCTTTGATGGTTTTGTCGTCGAGGGACTTCAGTTTGATCGTGATGTATCCACCTTCATGGAACCACGCTCGGATGTCTCCAGCTTCCATGCGAACTTCGTCTGTTTCCTTGGCAAGGCCGACGCTTCTCATGCGTTTGACGGGGACTCGGACATCGCCAAAAGAAGTGCCGAGAAAGACCATGTCGTTTTCGATTTTTAAAACGTTTCCAAGCACAATATCTCCATTGGCGAGGTGGATTTTTTGGCCTTCCAGTTCTTCCTCCTCATCGGAGGCTTCTTCTTCAGAGATTGCGGACGCCGGGGGGAGAATGCCGTCCCATTTCGCGACCGAGATTTTTGAGAACTTGATGGGGTTTCCATTTTGTTGGGGAATAAAGTGAAGCCAGTTTCCTTTCAAGGTTGTGTCATCGATGCCATCCCATGTGCCGATTTGCTCTTTGTCGATGTAGACAGCACTCGTCCCTTCCTTGGTCCGGTCGAGGAAAATGGTGAATTCAGCCATCTCGGCTTGGCGAATGTCTCTGATCTGCTTTGAGATGACGTCGGTGTTGCGGGCATTAGGGGCATTTCGGAGGAGACTCAGATAGGTGCGATTGATATTCAGAGCATAACCTGTGCCGGGGAAATCTTGGTTCCCGTCATTGGAATAGAAGAGGATTCGGAAATAGGGCGAGGTTTTCCATTCGGCCGTGAATGATATCTTCGCGCGATCTGGAATTTCCACTTGCCGGGCGATGCCCGTGCGGGACTTTGAGATCATGGAGCGGTTCTTGAAGGTCCAATTTTTCTCGGGATCACCATCTGAGGAGACCCACCCTTCCGGACCATTAGGGCCATTGTAGAAGCTGGGTGATTGGTTGAAGATATCTAGGGAGCGGACCATGGAGCGACGCAGCGTTAGTTTGCCAGCATACCAGGTGTCGAGGGTGATGGTTTTGTCATCGAGATGAATGAGGCGTCCTCGAATGCTATCGAGGTGGGAATCACGATGGTGATTCGAGATGGTCGCCAGGGCGTAGTGGTCTGATTCAAACGGTTTTGGATCGCCGTTCAGGGTCATTTCCAAAAGCTTATTGGTCTTCAGGGTGGATTCACCCTGAAGAGAAGGGGAGTTCAAGGTGAGAAGGTTGGTCTTCCCATCAACCGCTTTTGGAACGCCGGAGATGCGGGTCTTATCGGCAAAGGTAAGGATGGAAGGCTCCTTATCGGCAAAGCTGCCGTAAGTTCCAATGAGGAGAATGGCGGAGAAAAGGGGAATCGCTTTCACAATGAATTAGATGGTGGGGCCTTGTTGGTTACTTGCTTTTGCTAATCGAGCGCATGATGCGGCGGTCGATTTTCAATTGGCCGAGCCAGGGATGAGTGGCGGTGAGCTTATTTTCACCCAATTGGATACCTGAAAAAGTCAAACCCCCGCCGGTTCGAAGATCGAGTTGATATTGGCCTTTGGTTGAAGGATTGTCCTGACCGTTCGCAAAATACATCACGGCACAGTCTTCCAGCGGGATGGCAATGGGATCGGGGCTGAGAGCTGTTTGAATGACGAAGGGGTTCTCCGGTTTTTCGGGGTCATAGGAAAGGATTCGCCCGCTGAATCGATCGCCATCGCCAACTGAAAGAGTGTCTTTGTCATCAGCCGCGCGAGGTTCGAGACGCAACCGTTGGGTGGTGGTGTCCCATTCCTGAATATGGAGGTCCATGACCTGGGTGCCTCCGCTTCCCGATGTCATGCTTTCGAAGATGAGACAGGATCCGGTGGGTGCTTCGGAAGGATCAATCCCCTGTTCGAGCTTGCGACCGTCCAGATAGAGCTGGAGATTCCCTGTTTTTCGATTCACCCGGAGTTCGATTTGGACTTTCTTGGAAGGCAGATCGCGGAGTTTCACGGAGTGAGTGATGAGAATTTTGGGGCTCTTTGGCGGGATGACGCGACTAACCTGGATCTCGGTTGGGTTCACCTTAATCAGGTAGCCATTACCGGTGGTTTTACCGTTTGGAGATTCATTATCAGTGCAGAGGTGGATTTTCATGTTAGGGCTGCTTGCCCACGAGACGGTCGTGCTGAAAATGAAGTTTCCGGAAATCGGGAGCTTCTTGCCTATGAATCCGGCGGCATGTGAGAGCATGACTCCGTTGGTGAATTTCCATCTGTTCTCATTTGACTGGGTCCAACTATCGATTCCCTTGGGCCCCCGGTAGAGGGTTCGCTGGGGGGTGACACCAAAAAAGACCGACTCGATTTGTGTTCGAGGGATTTCTAGTGCTCCGGCAAACCAGGTTTGGAATGTGAGGTGGGTTTCGCTGAGTGCCACCACCTCTCCGGGGAAGCTATCTCCGTTTTTGAGCTTGAGTTTCTGCGAGTTTTTTTCGAGTTCGCTGGTGGCGGTGTCCGCGAAGTTCAGGCGGAGGAGGTCCTTGTTCAAGACATTCAAAGGAGTGTCGCTGTGGGGAGTGGCGACTTCGATGAGCCCGTCTTTTAAAGCGATCACTTTGCCAAAAAAGAGGTCTTCGTTCTTCAAGGTGATTTGGTCATTCACCACAGCGCCGAAGCTGGCAGCGAAAAGGAGGGAACTTGAGAGGAGAAAGCGACGCATTGTGAGAAGGAAGTGATTTTAAAAGTCGTCGAACCAACTCGATATGTCGGGTGAAGTTTCGACGAAGCGAAGGATGTTTGCCGACTTAAGATCGACTGAAATTTTCCCAAGAAAGGGGGATGTTCCCTCCAGAGTTGTCTTGGTGGCTGACGTTGGCGCGATTTGGATTCTTCCGAAGGGCTTGTAGAGGATGGTAATGGGGTCCTTTTCCCACAAATACTTTCCGTTGGTTTCGACATCTTCGAGATCAGTCTGTGAAGCCCCTTTCAGAATGATCTTGGATAGGTCGTCAGCCGGAATTTGGACATCCGTATAGCCTGTCTTGAGACGAGCAATCCCGTTTGTGATGCTGGTAAGTTCTCCCGAGAATCGATCGATGCCGTTGGTGAGCAAGACAACATCACGATCAGGGTGATTCATACTTTTGGCGCTGTCGGTCATGCCATTCCAGCTTGTGATCGCGATATCGGAGATCTTGATCTGCGAGCTTGAGGTGTTGTTTGCGATTCCAAACCCTTTCCCCTTTCCCACATATCCTGAAAGATCATTCCACTGGGCTGCATAGTCACCATTGACAAACAACATCACAAGGGCCTCTTCACGGTTGTATCGAATTTCGATTTCGGCGTCCCCAGATTCTGAAAGTGACATACTACTGCGAGTTGTGCTGAGGCGTTGTGAGCGGGCGATTCCGGTATCGCTGAAGTCATTCCGGGAGAGGCTTGGATAGCTCGAATAGATCGTCATGGTGTAACCTGTGCCGTAAATGTCGGCGTGGGTAAGGTTCGTGGGGTTAATCCAAGGAACATTCTGGAAACCCTCACCTTTGCGGAGGTCGAGAAGTCGTTCTTCTTTGAGAGGAGCAGGTTCTTTTTCTTCCTCTTTTGGTGCTTCGGTTTTTTTCTCCTCTTCACTCGGGGCAGGGATTACTTCGTTAGCCTCAGCTTCTTCATCCTCTTTTTCCTCTTTTTCCTCTTTTTCTGCAGGGAGAACGCGGACGAAGTCAGAGTGGAGGACGAGAGTGATGTTCAGCCGACCTTTCCACGAGGCTTTGAAGCGAATACGTCCGGCCTCAGGGAGCTCGGCATCGGGCATGATCAGTGGACGGGTGCCTAAGCTGTAGAAGGCGGCTCCAGAGTGGATCCAAGGAGAGGAGACTTCCTTTTTTTTCTCCTGTTTTTTCTTGTCCCCAACCTCTTCTGATTTCTTTTTAGCTTCCTCCTCTTTTTCCAGTTGAGCTTCGGTCTTTTTGTAGTCGAGAGTCATCCATCCAGCGCTGGTGAATGGTCCGGTGTAGAAAAGTTCGCCATCGAAGGGGTTTGGCGAGATCGATTTGAGGTGAGTGCGGGGGATGGTGAGGTTTCCTGCAACAGGGCTTTTGAGTGAAAGCGTTTTGTCATCTAACGAAATGATTTCGCCGGGGATTCGATCTCCGCTGACAAGAGTGATAAACGATGTTTTATCATCCAGGCCAACTCCCAATCCCCCTTTAAGGACGAGCTGCCGGACGCCCGGAATTCTAAATTTGATC
>Ga0308014_1000200_pt1 | contig 16551 bp, 16 predicted proteins | sample Neamet229_FD_203154 | JGI IMG/M metagenome (GOLD analysis project Ga0308014, IMG submission 203154) | Marine microbial communities from water near the shore, Antarctic Ocean - #229 | ecosystem: Environmental > Aquatic > Marine > Unclassified | place: Southern Ocean | collected 2014-07-28 | reverse complement strand
AAGTTAAAGTTGTCCCAGAAGTAGTGTAAGTGTCTTTTTGCTGGTATACGCCGTCTATGTACACAAAGGTGTTTTGTCGTACCGTCGGGTCTATGGAAAGCGTAAAACTTGTTAGTACCCCATTACCTGTATAGTTGTCAGTAGTGAGGTCGGACCCCGCTGCTCCGATGCCAAATACTTCACTTTGCGTAGTCATTAGCTCATCCCTCCTGTATCAATCCAGCCACGCTCGGTAGTGTACCTCATGACCCCAGAAGCGCCTTGCATATTCATGTTGTAGTTCTGGCTAGAGTTTTCTATTTTATCAGTTCCATCTGCAATTAAAATGCAGTTGTTTATTTGGAACTGGCGGTACATATCTATGTACCCCCAGCGCAGTCCTTCAGACCCTGCCGGTAAGTTAAGCGTCACTGTCGAAAGAGTCGTGTCTATTAAGTTAAACACTCCTTCTGTTACGGCTTGATTAGCAGTAACCGGCGTCGGCTGTAGGGTAAGGTTTCCAACTGTAGGATTATTAGACGGGATTGTAGCCCAAGCCGTCCCTACTTTTATGGCTAGACCGCCAGCTCCGTTATAAGCGATTGCCCCGTCCCGCACTGTTGACGCGAGAGGAAGCGTTCCAGTAGAAAGTTCTAAAGGGACTTCAGTAGTCAGCGCTGCGCTATCTAGCTGTAGCTTAGTGAGTCCCGCCAGCGACCAATCTAGCTTGTTTAAACCGCTCGACCACATGCCCGTTGAAGGAGATGCGGAAAAGCTGTAAGTCGGTGCGCCTACGGTGCCGTTTCCTAACGCTAACTGGCCGGTATAAGTGATGGTAAGTACGTTGGTAAACGCGGAGCCGTTCCACACTTGCAACGGGTTTTGTTCGCCAGCCGGAGAGCCAGAATCGTCACGAAAACGCACTACCCCGACGCCTTGAACTGTCGCCCGCATGTCTCCAGTAGCAAAACGGAAAACTCCGGTGCCTAGCTCGTTTGTAAAGGTTACGCCGGGAGCCGCTGCTGTTCCGTCTACGTTCCTGAACGGCACCAGCATACCGCCCTGCCCAGATCGGGAAAGCGAGTCTTGTATGTTAGTTCCAATGTCACTCATCGTGGGGTTTGCCCACGTTGTATCTATGACCGTACCGGACACCACAGGGTTGCCCGCTGGTAGTGTGTAATTTCCTGCGCTATCTCTAGGCATTACTAATCCTCGCTTAGCTCATTTACTTCGTCTGCTAGTGTTGCGCCTGCTACTGGGAGCGCGGCCTGCGTAAATACTGCACTGCCCCTAGCAGTACCTTCTTTAACCCCACCATAAATTCTAGCTAAAAGGGCTTTCTTAACGGCGGGTCTAGCATCTTTTAGCGCGTTCGCAAGCGCGGTGTACCCCTGCGCCGGGTCGCGGGTGAATAATTTTGATAAGTGCTTCATTATTTCCGCTTGCCGCCGTTTAGACATCGTACTAAACAGTTTATTAGCTATCATAACTTCGCGTATTAAGGCGTTAGCTAACACTGGCTGGTCGGCTGTCATTCCGTCTTGAGCAGTACGCGCTCCTTGGCTACTTAACCGCTTCTGATTTACAGTGTTAGCTACCCCAGCGCCTATCTCGTCTAGTAGTGCTATCTGTTCTTTATCAAATACGTCGTCAAAACTTTTTCCCGCAACGCCGGCTTTTCGAATGACGTCTTCTTCTGCCTTCAGTGACGCCGCCAGCGCTTTTGGAGTTTGCGTTTTAGGCGACCCTGTTTCTGTTAGGGTTTTTTTCAACACTTCAGCGACTTTTTCTTGGTTTATTGGGCGTGACATTTTGTTGTAAAGTTCAAGGTAACCTTTTGTCCACCCACCTTTTTTTTCTAGCGCTCCTTCTATAGTGTCGTCTAGTAAGGTTTTTGAAGTAACCATCGCATCAATTACGCCTTGTTCTAGCGTAGTGACACCGTTAGGGTTGAGATTTTTCTTTATGGCTGAGTCCATCCCCGTTTTTCGATAAGTGTAGAGCGCTAGCGGGTCTATAGTGCCGTCTGGCCTAACCATTGCTTGTAAATCGCTTCTTACTATAGAAAGCGCTTTCCCGACGACCGGGTTGCCTACTACTTCAGGGCCTTTAGAGTAGCTATTAAGCCCGCTAAATATGTTGTCCGTTGTAATAGCGGATATATTCTTGTCTTTGTAGACCTTTATACTGGCGTCAAGTAGGTCGATAGTTGCTTGGCGTTGGACTTCCAGTGAGTTTATCGAGCCACCGCTTTCTTGTGCAAGTTGCTCCCTAGTTCGGAACACCGCGTTCTGCTGCTTTTCGAGCGCAGCTACAGAGTTATCCAAAGCGGCTCTACCTACGCTATTTTCTTCTGCTAAGTCCAAAACCTCCTTTCTTACCGGGGCTGTTACGCTTTCTCTAAGTGCTATAGCGGGAGGGCCTTGTTCTATCACGTTGTCGAACGCTGCGCCCCTGCTGAGAAGCTGTGCTTGATTTCTAGTGTTTGCCATACCGGGGTTTATCCCATCTACCATACTAGACAGCGCGGCGAATTCAGGGCTGCCTTCGCGAGCGGCTACTTCGCCCGCGCTCTCTACTGCTAGCGGAGGTCTTGCTGCATCTTGCTGTAGCCTAATAATTATTTGTTCTGCTTTATCCTCGTCTTTAATAGCCTCCCTTATCATTCTAGCGGTTGCCCCCGCATTGTCGCCATCAAACAACAATTTAAAGTACGGAGAAGTGAATTCAAGAAATTTAGGTACTGAGCCACCAATTGCGCCAAAAAGCGCCCCAAATGCCGCTTGAAGACCTTTTTCTTGGGCAAACCCTTCGCCAGAAACATTATCTGAAGGGGTAGTAAGTCCTGCTAACATTCCCATCAATGCTTGACCACCTATGCTTGGCCCCGCCGCAATTATAGAGGGGATAGAAGCAGTTATCTGGCCTACCAGCCCAGCGTTATCCCAATCGCCTTCACCTTTTATAGACGTATTCCCATAAGCGGCGAGCCTTTCAAGTTTGTTGCTGGTTTCCCATGTCCTATCTTCATGGGAAAAAGGTAGCTCATCTCGCTCGGCGTCAGCCGCAGCTAGCCTGTCGTATTTTTCGCTGGCGGCTTGTGCATAGACTTTGCGCCCTCTTGCACTGGAGTCTTTAAATTCCTTGTTGCTTTTGTCCAACCTTTCTTCGTCAAAAAGAAAAGGAAACGCTTGGTACAGCTTCGATCCTTCATTATCCTCATCGGCTACCAAAGGGGGTAAGTCAAAAAAATCTGTTACCGGCTTACTGTTTTTTATCCCTTTTACTAGAAGTTGGCCCGCACCAGCTACAGGTCTTAGAACGCCCGCTGCAGCTCTACTTAAGGTACTGCCCCTAGTAAGGTCTAGCTCAGCTTGTTCGGGGCTTATAACTTCAGGAACAGCAATTTCTTCTACCGGAGCCGGAACAGGAGCAAAAATGGTGGGTCGAGCGTTGTTTTCGGCGAGTTGTGCGTCTATCTCAGCCAGCCGCGCTTCCTTTTCCGCCATGTCATCAGCACTAATATTGGCGGGTTTTGGAACATTCGCTTGCGCGTCCTGTTCCGCTATTATCTCCGCTAGCCTTATTTCCGCTACTTCTCGTTCTGCTGGGGTCATAGCCCTAACATCCTTTCTAGCTCTTCCCTTTCCTGTTGGAGTGCTTCACTTTCTTTGAAAGTTTCGTACTCCGCCCGTAGCGCGGGCATCCAACTTGGCGTAACCAGTTTTCTGCCTTGTGCTACAATTTGATCATGAGCGTCTATTTGACCATATACCTGACGCTGCGCTGAGCCTAGCAACACTTCAGCCACTTGACGCCTTGCTTTTCTGCTTGTATCCATTTTCGGCATAGCGTCTTTTAGGATTTGCATGTCTTTATCAGTAAGCCCTCTTGCGCCTCTCTCGGTCATCTCGCTTGCTAATATAGCCGCTAGCGCCTGTGACCCGGTCTGAGCGGCAACGAGGCTTTCTGATTCCATCCCAAAAGTAGCAAATATGTTTTTAACCCCAGAAAGCGTGGTAGCCAAAGCCCCTTCAGGAGTTTTCTCGTTACCTTTCAAAAATCGCTGTAAGTTCCTTGTGGTCGCAAGGTGCTTAACGGCGCTATCGTTACCTTTCCCGTACATTTCTAAGTTCATTTTTGTGACTTCAAGATCCGCCTTGCTAGTAGCAAGATCCGCCGCCGCATCACCCGCCAAATTTGCTTCATAATCCTCTCGTCTTACAACCATCTCATTTTTTCTTCTAGCCGCAGCTAGCTCAGCTTCACGGGTTTTTTGAAAACTGTTATATAGAGTTTCTTGTGAGTCGAGTTTTTTTTGATCCCCACCAAGAACAAATTTGTTAATCCCTTTTGAAAGAAGACTACCAATCGCACTGTCGCTGCTAAAAGTGTTGTTGTTGGTTCTATAGTGCCGGTCAGCGCCCGCTATGGCTTTTGTACGATCTATCTGCTCATTTATGGCTTGTTGTTTAAGACTGTAATCGGGTATGGAATAAGCCTGTTGGCGAGCGGATAGGCTTGCTTGAGCTGCTTCTTGCTCTGGCGTTAGGTCTGGCTTTTGATATGCTAACGGGTTTAATACCCCGGAGCCACCGCCTATTTTTTGGTTTAACTCAGCTTGTGTTGCTTCAAGCGACGCTATTTGAGCGTCCCGCTGATCTTTTTCGTCTTGTGTTAAAGGCATTCTTAACCCCCCTACTAAGTCGTTTTCTTGCCAAAACTAAAGCTACCAGCTAAAGCGTTTATTGGCCCCATGCTAGTAGCGCGTTCTGCTGCGTTGTTTGCGCCTTCCATCTGGGCTGCGCCTAGCATATCTGGCCCGCCAACATACCCCGCCGTATTGTACGGAGTCATTTGAGGCATTCCAACTTGCTGCCCGTTTTGCGCTGCGTTCATCAGGTTAAGTGAGCTTGTCTCTATGCCGCGCTGTTCATCAATAGCCCGTTGTCGGAGCGTGTTCTGAAACTCTGCTGCCCGCATGTTCTGATTAAACCCTTGGTTACCAAGGCTCATTTGCTCTTGAACTTGTTGCGCCCGTTGGCCGTCGTAGAAACCTGCTCTGCCAAGTTGTTCTTGATTCATCTGGCCGCGTTGGCCGTCGTAGAAGCCTGCTCTAGCAAGCTGTTCTTCATTTTGCCTGCTTCGTTGAGCGTCTAAAAACCCTGCTCTACTGAGTTGTTCTTCATTTTGCTGCCCGCGCAGATCATTCATCCACGACGCCGCGTTTAACTGAGCGTCAAAAGCCCCAGACTGTTCCGCCATCCTAGACGCACGTTGCTGTTCTAAGAATTGCGCTCTTTGACCTTCTTGCCCAAATCTTTGATTGCCTGCGCCTAAGTTAAATTGATCGTTCTGCATACCCCGGCCAAACTCGGCTTGCTGTTCTGCTCTGCCAATACCTACGGCATCAGCGCTTAGCCGGTTTACCTCTTCGCCCTGCTGGTTCCGCAAGTCTGTCATTGCTCTGTCGTAGGCTTCTGATCCGGGTGTTAGCCCTTGGTTTCTAAGCGATACTTCTTGGCTTTCTAGGTTTTGTGCTTGTCTGGGCGAGACTAAGCTCATTTGCCTGTCAAAAGCCTGTTGTGCAAATTGAGGATCGTATCCTGCTTGCCCGCCAGCCCCTATCCTATCTTGAATAGCGGCTGCTTGACCGCCGGGGCCTATATCTTGGCCTATCCCGCTAGCGTCTGGGTCAGGCATTTGACCGTAATCAGAAAGCATGCCTAACCGACCCTGATTTTGTAGCCTGCTTAATTGACCATACTGCCCAAGCTGATCTAATTGACCATATTGCCCAAAACCATTTCCGTAAGTAGGTACGTTAGGGGTTCCTGCAACTTCAGGTAAGTTATTGTAGTAGTCATCAGGGCGCTCCATGTCTTGCCACATGCGGTCAGTTAGCGCGTCCCCCGCTAACTGTCGCTGGAACTGTTGATTTTCTTGAGCGTCAAAAATAGCTTGCTGGTTAGGGGTAAACCGTATTTCCCGCCCGTAACCGGGCTGGCCTTGCGTCCCATGCCAAATCTCCTCACCAATAGGATTTATTTGGTTGACGCGGTTTAGCTTAGTCTGCTCCCGCAGATTTGCTAAATTGCCAGCGGCAGTTTCTTGCGCTGCTGCCCTGTAATCAGGCGCTTTGTCTCTCTTGAATATTCCCATGCTCAATCCACCTGCAATTGTCTTTTTTCATAACCGAAATAACAGCGTCAATTCCGTCGTCGTATACGTCCGGCACTCTGTATAGCTCTTTCATGCCTATGTGGGATGAAAACTTTAACACTTCTTTATTATCGGAAGGCATCATACCCACAGCTATTTTTCTTCCTGATTCGTCCCCAAAAACAAACCCAAAAACTTCTTGTAAAAACCCATGTCTAATTACTAGGGGGCTGCCTATCCACATGTGTATCTGAACGCTGTTTGTCGTCCATGAGTCCATTAAACTTATAGCTAATGGCCCCTTTTTAGGGTCTAAAGCCGTTATCCCTCTGGTGTCTTCACACATTCTAGGCACCGCTTTTTCGGGTATGTACCGTATATGGGCTTGTTCTGTCGGCACAAATATTACATCCATCCGCCAGCATCCGCTATTACGTCAAACGCAACTAATATAGTACGAGAAACCGAAGTTCCTCGCAGTGCTATCGCTATATTACGCCCCATGCCTCTAGCGCCGCGCACGTTATCTAGGCGCTCTAAAGTACCGCCCCATATGGAATCATCCCATTTAGTTATGTCCCACAGCCCTACTTGTTGTACGGGGAGGGGCGGAGCCGCGCCTTCTTCTCTTATGTCAAAGTCATACCTAGCGGCTACACTAAATGAGGGTATGGCGTCGGTTATGAACTGCGGCCTTATATACTGGCAGCGTTTAAACCTAGCTGGTTCGCCCATGTTTTGATACGAAGTAAGAATAGACCACTCAATCGCGGCTGGAGGGCCGTCTACTACTTTGTCTATCCATACGTTATCTTTTTCGCCGCGTTTTATTGCTATGCTGTTGCGGTCGCCTAGCGTAAAAAACGTCTTTCCGCGCCAGTTTACAGTGTGGGATTTATCTAACCCTCGCTCCATAGACCATGCTTGGTTACCAAAATACTGAACAAACGAAACATTTCCTCGCGTTACATCTTGAGGGGTGTCTATGTGCAATTGAGCGTCTTCTGGGTGTACAACTACTTGCCAGCCAAGTTCTTCTCGATACTCTGTCATTACTTGGCGTATAAACGGGCTTATTTTAGCGGTTAAGTAAGTGTTAGGGTCGTTTGTGCTAGAGCCGTTTAACAATTGAGATATAGGAAGCAATCCATAGATAGACAGTATGTAAACTTCACCACCAAACTCTACGCCGAAGCGATTACCTTTAGGCACTCCCCCTATGAACCACGAACCCGTTAAAGAAAAAGTAGTCGCGTTGTCTGGGTCTGTTCCTTGATAGACGACTATGTCGCCTGCGGCAGAAACGGCTACTAAAAGGTCGTCTATGCCAAGGCCCCCATCTAGCGACCAGTTGTACATCATCCGTAAAGCGCCGCCCTGCCTAAATTGGCTACCAAAGTTAAACTTTGTTGCAGCGCCATACAGTGTGGCTACATCTAAGTACCAGCCATTAGAAGAGTCTTTCTGCACAAACCAGACTCTATTTTTCCATATCATTACAAAGTCAAAAAGAGCGGGGTTTACGCCTGCAATTTGTCCTGCGCCTGCACCTTGAGTTATCGCCGCCCAAGTGTTTGTCGTTTGCGTATAAACGTGGTATCCGTTTACGCTGTCACAAAGCAGCACAAACATATCGTCGCCGTCGTTTGTAAAGACTTGATAAGAACAGTACCCTGCCTCGCCACCTGTAGTGGCCCAAGTCAATACTTGCGTAGGAGTAGTTGTTCCTTCAGTCGTGCAGTCCCATATACCAGCATCGTTTGCAATAAAGAGCTTATCGTCTGCGTCTAAATGGCCTTCAAACGGTATAGCTGTCTTAGCTGTGCCGCCTGTCCAACCGTTTGCCCATTCTTCAAAACCTTTGCGTACTACCATACCTAAGTCTTGAGAAATTAGATTATAGGTGTAGACGCATTCAGCGGGGCTTTGCAGCGCTAGCGAAGTAACTACATTTATACCCTCCATAGAAGCGGGAATAGTAGTAGCTTGAGAGTTTTGTTGCTGCCCTCGCCTTATCTGCGGGATAGGCACTTATACCGCTCGACCGTAATTTGTATCGGGGGTGTTGTAAAAACCGTTTAGGTAGTTGTAGCCCCTCATAGCGCGTCCAGCGTTCAATATAGGCGCAGAGTTGTCTCTTCCCGACCAAGAATTAAACGACATCCAGAAACTGTCTTGAGCTTTTTGAGAGTCAAACCCTTTAGCTTCTAAGTATTTAGCTTTTAATAACCGTTGTATCAAGTGAGGAGGGAACAAAGGTATGTCTGCGGCCTCTTCTATCTGATCCGTATACTCAATGGGCAATACGCCCGCTTTTTGTATGAGGTTTAGAGATATGTACTCAAACGTGATATGCAAATCCGCAGGCATAGGCGTTTGGGGGAATATCCATAATTGGTTTTCGTTTAAACGAAACGAAGCGTAAATAGTTGAGCCAACTAAATCGCGGCCTCTTAAATACGTCCAATCTTGAGGAGACAACGGCCCTACAAGGGGTACGTTATTGTTTTGATCCCACCCGGTTTGCGGAATCATGTACGCAAAGTCAGAGGGAAGCGCTAGTTTACCTACTTCCCCCTGAACTGTCGTATAAGAGAACGAGCGAGTGAGTATTTGCCAAGGAAAAAGCTCAAGTAACTCTTTTAAACTGCTTTGTAACAAGTAACGTAGCTGTTCAAAAGCGACATCAGGGGTAGAAAATACATTTGAAGCCGGGGTTAACCCTACTTCTACGGCCACCTGATTTATTATGTCATTTACTGTGCTTAGCCTGTTAATAGCCACTGCTTAGCCTCACTCCGCTACATCGCGGGTTTTCTTTTTGCTGGGTTTTGCTAATAACTCTTCAAGCTGCTGCTGCATTACTTCAATTTTGTTGTCCCGTTCTGCAAGTTCCGCGTTTAAACGAAGCATAGGGGCACCATCTTTTGTGTTTTGCAGCCACTCATTAGCTTTCTTTTTCTTGTCTTGCATTCCCATAAACTGAGAGGCTTTAACGTCGGCCAACCCAGCTAGGTTTTCTACAGTCCGTATCCCAAAGTATTCCATTTCTTTTATTTCAGAAGCAGTCATTAAAGGCCACTCCGCTAACGGAGTTCCTTCTATCGGCTGCTCCCTATTAGCTTGAAATGCTTGGTATTCTCCAGCAAATCTCATGTTGTCGTCTTTCGGGTGTACCCCTACTCTGACAGGTCGCCGGACAACTGAATCTTTGTCTCCGGGCACCATTATCATGACGTAAGGAGTGTCATTAAATATGGGCCGGCCTTCTTCAATTGTTCTTAGCGTGTCTTGCAACGGGTGCATGTAAAACTGTACGTGCAGCCCATGAGTAGCTTGTTGAGGTGCAGGCATTTGGTTATTTGCCATGCTGTATGCGCTTGCGTCTAACGCTTCTAGTTCACTCATCTTCTTTACTTCCTTCTGTGGTTATAGGTATAACTTGGATCAGTAAAGTATGGCACTCCTTGAGCTACAAGGAGTGTTATAACTTAAAATTAAGGTTTAAGGCGGCACTACGGCAGTCCAGCCCGCAGATAAAGTAGATAGCGTTGCTTCTCCAGTAACAGTCCAAGAACCGTCGCCGTTTGCACTTGGTGTGACTGCATCAATAGGTTGGGCTACGCCGCTAAACTGCTGAGAGTCTTGCGGAGTTCTACCCGCACCCGCTTGGTCTAACAACGTAAACTGGTCAGCCGTACCTATTACCGCTCCGCCACCTACGTTTATGCCTATGCCCGGAGCGTTACTAGCTCCGCCATTCATCCCCGTTGAAAAAGAAGCGTTCGGTAACTCACTCATTCTAATAGCAATGGCAATGTCGTCTACATACGAAGTTGGTACATTCATATTTCTCTCCTGAAAAAAGGGGGCTTTACGCCCCCTATCCGTTACGCGCTAATCAAACGACCTTGATACCTACTACCGGAAGACGTTAAGTTTCCTGCCCACGCAAGAGTCTGAACTTCAGCGTCTTGGTTAGTGGCATATCGCTTATTAGGACTCAAAGGAACCATGTTACGGTTTCTATGAGGTCTGTAATGGATATAGTCACAGTTCAAGAAGTATGTAGTACCCGCTGCGGCGTTTCCGCCGATGCCGCCGTCTAGACAAACGTCAGTACCTTGGAACTTCAGAGTTGGGAAGCCAAGATCGCCTACTTCAGCCTGATGAAAGCGCTGTTGAGCTTGTAGGCTAGCAACATAAATTTCCCACGATGTGTTATCCATGACAATCAAGTCAGGCATGTCTTTACCGCGCACTAACTGCGCCCATACAGAGTTCATTTTCTCTTGTATGTTTGCTGCTGTTAGTACAACGCCGGTCGATGCAACAGAACGCCAGAAAGTCCACGTTGCCCGATCAATACCGCCGTATGTCCCGGTAGTTGGATCGACCGGCACTGCTAGGTCAAGACCAGTGATCTCTTTACCGCCATTGGCTGTGCCATCAGAGTAAAGACCTTCACAGATCAAGTTAGATAGTGTTGATTCAGCTACTGACATACGCGCTTCTAGCAAATCAATTATTTTTTCACGACCGCTGTTCTGGAGCATTTCCAGACCAGAGATAACGACAGGCACTGCGGCCTGCTTAATTTCAAACTCTGCTGCACTTAATACGTCAGAAACACCAACGGGCAACAGGTCATAACCTGAATACCAGCCTGCGTTACTGTTTTCCGCAAAAGAAAGCTCTTGCAAGATTTTTGATCCGCCAGAAAAAGGCTTAATTTTTCCTTTAAGTGACAGCTTTTTAAGAAGTACGTTGTTGTCCGTCACGTTATCCGCAATCTTTTTGGTGCGGGACATGATGGTAGTGGCGACAATGTCGCTAATATTTGGAAAAGCCATTAGGCAATCCTCCGTTAATTAGAATTTAAGATAACTGTTTTCTTAGCCTGCTTAACGTCGCCTATGGCGTGGCGCTTTGCGTAGCTTTTCTAATTACTTCGGTCTGCCTCGCCTGCACAAATGGCCCAGAAGGTTTTGTGGATCGTGGGGCTTCATTAGTAATTTACCCTGAGATTGTATTCTGCGCTAACAATAAGCGCAAGCTATCAATACACCCAGAGAACTGAAGGAGTTTCCCGATCATCTACGTGGATGAAAGTTTTTGCCACCCCTACACCTTTAAACCCCATTTCTTGAGCGTTCTTTACCAGTGTATAGGCTTGAGAAGAGCTACTGTACCGTATGTCTGCGGCTACCCCCTTGGTATGGGTTCCGGGCTTTTTTTTCTTAGCTTCAATGCTGTGTGTAGAGTCGCGGTAACCGCTAGTAATAATAAAAGGAAACCCGCATATTTCTCTTAACTCGTCTAAACGGAGCAGAAAATTGTCATCCATTTCGTTATTTCCTGTCTGCTGGCAGTCAAAATCAGACCTTTTAAAATACTTTAGATTTGTCATTTTTCGCGGCTCACTTTCTTTATCTTTTCTGCGCTCCGCATAACGCCTAGACCTAGCATGCCCATTAGCACTGTCGTCAACAAAGAGCTATCGACGGGGGGCACAATAAACCAAATGCTTAATATAGGAGACAGTATCGTAGAATAGACAAGCGCAAAACAACACGACCAACCAACAGCCGGCCTCCACCCTGCCACAAACAAAGACTTAGAAGCCGCTTCTACTTTGTTTACTTCTAGCTGCCCTTTGGCTAAATCTTGTGCGTGGCGCTCAGACATTGTGGCTATTTGGTGAGCCAGAGCGTTTTTCTGGTCTTTGTCTTCAATAAACTTGTCTAGAAGACCAGCTACAGGGCCGATAAGTGACTCAAGCATTATTTGTTCCTATAAAAGAATATCGCGGCAAACATAACCGCCATGAAAAATGCCCAGCTAAAGACTGCTGTAGCAACCGCAGCAAACAGTTTTTTTCTTTCCCTTCGGCGTATCTTGATAGCTCTTAACTCTTTCTCATGAGCATACTTTGATTCTGCAATTCTAGCCTTGATAGAAGCGTACAAGTCCCCTTGGCCCTGCATCAAACAAATGTCTTGAAGCGACCTATCAAAATTTGAAAGCTGCCGTTTGGCCCCTTCTAGCGCAATTGCATCACGGTAGGACAATACGCCATCCTTTTTTCTTTCTACGTCTTGGATCTTCTCAGTAGCGTCAGCCCAGCTTCCGCAAATGCTTTCCAAGTTATTACCAGTTTCTTTGACGGTTTTTATTCCGTCGTTTAGCATTTTTAAAGCGCTTAATACGGCTACTACTTCACCAATCATCAGTCTTGGAACTCTGAGTCTTCTGGCACCCACTTTGGAACGCAGTGAGCTTTGACTGGGCTTCCATAGCGCAGGCTATCTTTTGGGGAGCGCAACCCGTATTGGAATATACGAGCATACGTCCAGCATTTATAAGCGCTTCTGAACACCATGTCCTGCTCTTGGCCGTAGCTATTTTGGCCTACGGCTACCACTAATATAAAGGCTAAAACCATTTACAATTTTATTGTCCCCCAAATGCCTGCTCTAGCGCACTTCGCATGTCTGTAGGCTCTGGGGAACTAGCTTGAGATGCCCCGGCTCTGGGGATAGAAACTGTAGCATTTTGCTTTTGTTGTATGGCTTGATTGTTTTGGGCTGCGGCTTGACCCCCCTGCCGTTGCTGTAATACTTGCTGTATGTCTGGTCTTAACATTAAGGCTTTATCGTAAGCCTGCTGGTAATTCATAGACTCATTACGGTTAGCTGCTAAACTCATCATGTCAGACATATCGCCAAGCAAATCTCCTGCAAACTCATTTGAACTCATAAAAGTTTGCAAATTTTGTTGCTCTGTTTGGTACTGAGCTTGCTGATTACTGGTTTGCTGAGCTTGCTGATTCTGCATAAACTGCTGTACAGGAGCTAATTGTTCACTTAGGTAGTTTTTAAGGCTAGCTTCTGGCTCGTTAGCTGCTGCGTTAGAGTTATTATTGATCCGACCAGACAGCGCAGTATCCAGCGTAGCTACGTCAATCCCGTACTGTTCTATAATATTAGCTACTGTTTCAGCTTTGCTTTGGGTAGTACCTTGCATAAGTTCAGCCGCTGTACCCATAACGTCTTTTACGGCGTCCAGCGGAGCCACATTTGCTGACCTAATCATGCTATCGAAAGGAGCCATGCTGTTTACAAACTCAGTGTAAAAGTGCTTAGACTCCGCAGACTGATTCATTACGTTTTGTATTTCGCTTTCTCGTTTTTGAACTTGCGCTTGCACCGCAGGGTCTAAATTGCCCCAGTGTTCCCGCTCTGTTACCCCCCAACTTTGAGGAGGTTTTGCTCCCTGACTGTTTACTTCTTCTGCCGCTACGTCAGTTTGAGGCTGGCCCGGTTCCTCAGTAGGTTTTGAGACTGCCGGAATTTGAGGTTCTACACCCGGAAGGTCTAGCTGCTCTGGTTCTGCGTCCTCATGCACTGCGAATGCTTCTGCTAGGTCTGAACCCATGTCGGTATCTTCTGACGGTGGTATGTCTGCAAAAATATCTGGGGTAAAATCGTCGTCGTTGTTAGCCATTATTAATACTCTCTGTGGTATCCGCTTGATGAAGCCCGTTCTATGGCGTTGCGTATTTCCGCCACTCGCTCCTTTCTAGTTCCGCCTGCCTTAATATTACCGGCGCGGGCCATTTCTCTTGATGTTTTTTCTTTTAGTGAATCTAAATCGTTTGTAACTCCGTGGCGGCGGTTGTGTTCTACCAAAACCGGGCGGCTAGATATGATAGTTCCATCAATAGGACTAACAAAAGCGTCCACATCCATATGAATTGCAGCCGATCTATCCATAGCTCTTTTTGGCTTTTCAACCCAGCCTTTCTTGGTTCCTTCTCCCACCTCATCAAATTCTACAAACCTCCAGACGTATGCAGTCATTTATCCTCCTCTTTCGTTATAGATAATCTAGTTCTGGCCTCCTCAACTCGGATTGCCTCGTTAGCTTTATGCGTTTCTCGAATTAGAAACTGCTCTGTCTCAAAGCGCTCTTCAGTTGTGTTTGCTTCAAGCTGGGCTTGCTCTTTATTCATGTCTTGCTGTATATCTGCCTGTTTTTCTTGAATCTTAGCTTGTAACTCGGCTTGTATACGCTGCATATCTATCTGAAGACCTTGCTGCTCTAGTTGCATAGCGCCTTGATTTTTAGCCTGTTCAAGCTCCATTTGCGCTTGAGCTTTGCCTTGGTCTAGCTGCATTTGCATTTCCAGTTTTTGTACCTCTGGATCAGGCTGCTCTTCTTCTGGCTGTTGCTCTTGCTGAGCCATTTGGTCAATAGCTCTGTCTATAACGCCTTCTATGTCTTGAGAGCCTTTAAATCCAGCTAGGCCCCACTTCAGCATTTCCATTAGCATAGGCGCTGCTGCGGGTTCTTGTTCCATTATAGGCCCGCTAGACTGCAAGAACTGGGAGACAGCCAAAAGGTACTCAGTTCGTTCTTGTTTTAGCGCCGCAAAATCAACCATTGCTACTGACTCTGGCCTTACCTTGACGCGCCATATTAGCTCGTCGCCGTTCTTGATAAGTGCGATAGCCGCCTGTATTAGCTCTTGGTCTTGCCCGTCTGGAGTGTTGAGGATATTACTTTGTTTAACAATCTGTTCTGGAGAAAAATGCTTAGATATGATCTCTGCCCGTAGGCGTATCAAATCTGTTGCGTAAGTGGAAAACTCATCTTGTAAGGCTGATATCCTAACTGATGAAAACCGCGCTTCTAGCGCCCTCTCTGTGGCGCTGACAGGGCCTCCTGCGCTAGCTGCTGCGCCTCGCATGATATCCGACATACCAGAAACCTCAAATAACTGAGATTTACAGTCGTTTCGTCTAGCGATTAATTGATTTAAAACCCCGGCTATAGTTTCTATTGGCAACCAATCTATGACGCCCTGCATGCCCCCGTTTTCGCTGAACACCGCCCAGTTATCCACAGGAATCAAATCATTCTCTACGCCTTCTACCAACATGCGTTTGACGCCGTCAATAGCAGAGTTATACACACCCACAGCCTTAACAGCTTGAGTCAGCATAGCAATTCGCGTTTCTAGGTTATCTATCTCGTTGTAAAGGTCTTGCGCCATCGTAAAATCAGGGATGGGCATGTACGCAGAAGTAGTTAAGTTTGACGCCATTGGGCGCGGGACAGGGAAGAATCCTGTCAAGTCAAAAGGATCGGGTTTAGTGTCTAGCAATTTAGGGTAGTCAGCGCAGTACCAAACAACTTGTTTCTTATCTTTATCCCAAATTTCCCAAACTTCACCGCGTTTAAACGAATCAGAAGACTCTTCTTGCAAAAGCTGGTCTTCAACAATGCGAGTAGTCTTAGTTAGCGGTATAGCGGAACCAATCTTTTCCCCGAACCGCTCTACAAGCTGGTCGCGGGTCATCATTTCTTTAAACCCAAACCAACGTAGCTCAGACCAAGTCCTGCAAGGACTCCAAGCGCAATCGCGCCAGTGTACATAGTCCAAAGGCGCTCGTTCTGAAGTAATAACTTCTTCAGAAAACCCTTCAGCAAGCACTTGACCGTTCATATCTAGCTGCGCGGCTGTTTCTATAACTTCTTTGTCCATTTCGTATCGAACACGCGATACTCCAAGCCCAGTAATAAGCCGGTCTTGTAGATTTAGCTTTAAAGAAGTGGAGTATTGGTCGTCTGGTTTGCCAATGTCTGCTTGCAGCATACGCTGTAGCATCATGGCCGCTACTCTAGCGGCATCATCTGAAAAGTCAGTGTTTCGGCGGTCTAAAGTTATTTCCGGCAGCTTACCAAACATCATTGCTTGAGTAGTCTGGATGTTGGAATAAAACAAGTTTAGCTGGAAGGTAAAGTTCTCAGTATCCGCCCTGTCGCCTCCGGTATACCTGTTTACGACGCGGTTTGCCCGTTTATGCCACCGTTCTTGAGCTTTTAAGCCGGCGTGTAGCTCAATCTCCCAAAACTCTTTTTTATCGTCTGGAGTTTTGTATTCTGTGCGGCTGTCGATTGATCCTTGCGTGTCTGCGGCCATGCTAATGTCTCCGTCTAGCAATCGAGAGAACGGGTGACTTCTCATTCTCTTCAAATAGTTGATTTAGCGTGTATTTCGGCATGTAGTCTATCGGTTCCTTTGGTTTTTGGGTACTAACCCCCGGTGTTCGGGCTACAAGCGCCATATACCGGAACGAATCAGAACCGTTTGAAGCCCAATCGTGCAACGGTTTGTTCTGGTACGCTTTGCTTAGCTCAGAATACTGCCTTTTATAAGCGCGTAAGGCTTCTATTCCTTTGTCAGTTTTTGAATCAAACCTACACATAGGTAACATCAATCTGGCAGCATCTATTCCTTGTTGTACAGTGAGGTAGGGGACAATCTCGCAGTTAAACCCGGCGGTGAGTAGCTGCTCGACCGTCCCCCGGCCTGTTTGAAGCGTTCTTTGCTTGGCATCG
>Ga0308014_1000199_pt1 | contig 16590 bp, 9 predicted proteins | sample Neamet229_FD_203154 | JGI IMG/M metagenome (GOLD analysis project Ga0308014, IMG submission 203154) | Marine microbial communities from water near the shore, Antarctic Ocean - #229 | ecosystem: Environmental > Aquatic > Marine > Unclassified | place: Southern Ocean | collected 2014-07-28 | reverse complement strand
TTTTTTGGAAGCCTCCAGAGCTGCGTCGAGGTCGCGGGACCATTTGACTGTTCCGAGTTCCACCGGCTGATCCGGCTCAGCGTGACCACTGGGGGAGAAAATCATGAGGAAAAGAAGAAGCAATTTTACAGCAGTGAGAGTGTGGGAATGGAGGCGTATTCCCTGCAAGTCCCCTTTACGAATCGTCGGACGGGTGTTTAAGTAATGGTCATGAAACGAATTCTGCTCCTTTTGGCTGCCTGCCTGACCCCCTCATTTGCCGAGCTTCCCCAAATGTCTGATAAGACCGAGTGGTTGGGTTATTTTGTCGGCTGGGAGCAAAGCGCCTTCGATTTTGGAATCGGTTCCGATGGGGAACTCCTCATGCACCCCAAAAAAAGCAACAAACGGGGAGGCCACAAGGAGGTCTCGATCCACTACGTCGTTGAGGAGGAAATCAAGGGCAGGTGGGTTCGCCGTAAATTTCTTCAGGAGGGTGGATTGAGCAGTGAAAACGAGAAAGGTCTCGACCCAAAAAATCCTGTTGTTGTGGTCACCACTGTCACGGGCGACACCAAGGTGGAGTGGACCCAGGTCGTCTCCCGGGGCAAGGTCGTGGTGAAGCCCAAGCTTCTCGAAAAAAAGAGAGGGAACAATATTCGTATCGGGATGGAGTTTGTCCTTCCCCGTCTTTATCGTTTCAACGAAAAACCTGACAAGCGCGAGCTTAGGAAGAAAGTCGGAGGAGACTACATCCGTGGCGTTCGCTTAAAGGACGGGAAGAAAGTTCGCGTGAAGTTTGACGACGTCGACGACAACATTACCGGAGAGAAATTCCTCCAGGATGGCGCCAGCGAGCTCGAGGTGAAATCCGATGGTATTATGGGGAAGAAGTTTACCATCGAGAATGGTTCCGAAAAGGCGGGTCGCATTGATGTCGTGACCAAAGGTCCCCTCTACAATTCCTTCAAGATGACTTGGATGGCCGACATGGAAAAGCTCGGAGAAAAAGACACCTACGTTACCTTCGCGGTGGAGTAAGATTGAGGACTTTTTGAAGGTGGATCGCGGTCAGCGCACCCATCGATTCGCATGCTTCGAAAGCATGTGAACCGTAGCGCTCGACCATAAAGTCTCGCAGGGTCACCACGTGTTCGTGCGGAGCGAGCGTGGTGCGATTCATCACCGTGAGCACTGCCTTGAGCCGGTTGCGCTCGACTTTTGCCCGGCGGGACATTTGCAAATGCTCCTCGGCGCGATACTGCATGATCGTCTGGTTGTTGAGGTGGGTTCGCACCAAATCTTCGACCGGGCGGTTGTCCGGGAACATATGGGCCCGATAGACTGGCAAACGGCCCTCGTAGGATTGTTGATCGAAGTCAATCGGTCTCACCCGGTATTGCACTTCCTCAAAGTCCGGCGTGATATCCACGACGTAATTCACCGTTCGCATATCCCCAAGCAATCGCACAAAGCAGCGCTCGCCAAATTTCACGAACTCCTTGGCGATTCGCACATGGTTCAGGGCGGGTTCATCCATGTAGTCACGAATAAAGACATCGCCCGGCACCCCGGCAATGTGCTCCTCGATCAGCGTGTTGCCATTGACAAGGTAGTTGATGCGGTTGGGCGAAAGAATGTGCTCCAATTCCAGCCCAAAGAGTCGCGAGGCATCGGCATGCTTCACGTAGTAGTAATCCGAGTTACCGTTAAAAAGATTGGTAATACGAATGCGAAACGGCCGGGAGTTTCCAAACTCCCCAAAATCAATCCGGTCCACCGAAAGGTGCTCCGCCAAACTTAGATCACCGCCGATTTTCAGCATGGCGTAAATCTTCGTCAGCTTCGGCCGTAGCTCCGCCATCACCTCTGGCGGGTACATCACCTCCAGCCAGAGCGTTTCGTCACCGGCCGGGTTTTCGTAGGGAATCGACCCCGTGAATCTCAGCAGTTCGTCGTAAACCAGCGGGACTTCCGAAAGTCGCCCGTAGTGGGCGAGGTAGTTTCGCAGCGAATCTGAGATGGGGTAAAAGATCTTTCGCCGTGAAATCATGCTGGGAGGTTCTTAGGCATCTTCATTGCGATCAATCCAGAAAAGTGGATTCATACCCTCCTTTTGAAATTTTTCCCAGTACCGCTTCTCCAGTGGTTCGGATTTCCGTCGCCGATCTTCATCATTCATCGAGAGATACGCAGCCTGTCCCATCTCCCGAACGAGGTCCCGTTCGGTCAATCGAATCATCAGTTCCTCCCAAAAAACCGCATTGCGGAACTCATCGAAACACTTCTGAAAGAACGATGATTCCTGGAATTTTTCCGTCACCCGGTTCTTCCCGCGCTCCATGTCGTACTCGATGATCTCTCCCATCCCGGTATTCTTCGCAGCTTCCAAGATCTTGTTCTCGATCGCCTCAAACCTAGAAAAACCGGTATTCCCCTCGTCGTTGGGATTCAAATTCGCCATTTCGGTCGACAGACTCACCATCTCCACCAAGGTGGATAGTTCCTCGTCCGTAAACCGCAAATGCATCGCGCGCGGAACCAACCACCGAACCGAACTTCATACAAGTACGCAAATCACTTGATCTTCTTCCCGCTTTCCTCCTAAATTCCCCCCGCACGCAAGTGGACGTGGCGGGATTAGCTCAGTTGGTAGAGCGACTCGTTTACACCGAGTATGTCGGCGGTTCGAGTCCGTCATCCCGTACCACTTGATTCTATAAGGGTGGGAGCATTTTTCGCTCCTTCATGCTAACATAGTGCTAGCTTTCAGTGACTGACAGAGAGGTTTCACAAGACGGAAGGATCATCCCGTCCTGATCGTGAACCTTGATTGTCCCGTCGTTGGTCTTGGCCTCCCATCGGGATGGATGTGCGGCCTCCATGCCTCCGCCATCAGCTCCCCCGCGCCTGTCTTCCCTCATCAATGAGGTTCCAAAAGTGCTTCGACTCCGCCAGTGCTTCATCTTCGCCCAACGGCAACTTCGACCGGAAAAGAAAATCCGAAAACGTTCCCCGGTGCAGCACGCGATGCACCACCACCTGTTGCTTCGCGACTTCAAAGTAAAAACGCCAGTCCTGGGTCCGAAAACGATAGAGGGTTTTCCCGTCCCGCTCGATTTTTCCAAAGCGCTCGTCGTCCAGATGCTCCAAATCATCCGCTGTCACCTTGAACTCATCGAGGAGCCCAAGCTGTTGGAGAGTGTCGAGCTGGGAAATCTCAGCCGCACTGATTTCGTTAAAGACGATCTGTAGCACGCCACGAGCATAGGCTGATTTCTCGCCACGATCAAACTCCGCAAAACAAAAGCGTGACGACTGGTCTTTCGAACAGTAAAAATCATCTCCGTGATTTCCAAAATTTACAGTGCCGCATTGCGGGGAGTCGAGGCCGTCGAAGTGGAAGTGGAGGTCTCCGCCCGCGAAGCCGATGGCAACAATGCCGGCCGCATCAACATCGTCGGTCTCCCTGACGCCGCCGTCCGGGAATCAGGTGACCGCGTCACCACCGCCATCCTCGCCTCGGCCATGGACTTCACCTATGGCGTTCATACCGTCAATCTCGCCCCTGCTGATCTCAAAAAAGAAGGCCCGTCTTTCGATCTTCCCATCGCCCTTGCCATGATTGCCTGCAAGGAAGAGGAGGCCCTTCCTCAAGCAAACGATCTCATGATCGTCGGGGAACTCGCCCTCGATGGCACCCTTCGGCCGGTCAAAGGAGCCCTCTCCATCGCTCTCGGAGCCAAAGCCGCGGGCCGCCGTCGCCTTCTCTTACCCGCTGCCAACGCTCGCGAAGCAGCCATGGTTTCCGAACTTGAAGTCTATGGTCTCAAATCCCTCCATGAAGCGTGGCAATTCGTGACCGGTCAGGACCCGCGACCGCCGGAGCCCCGTCCCAAACTCGTTCAATCCAATGATCGCGAACACGCCGCCGATTTCGACGAAGTCAAAGGCCAGCATAATGTCAAGCGTGCCCTCGAAATCGCCGCCGCCGGTGGGCACAACATTCTCATGGTTGGCCCTCCTGGTACCGGAAAGTCGATGCTGGCCAAGCGCATGCCCTCCATCATGCCTGATATGGTCGAGCAGGAAGCGATCGAAACTACGCGCATCCACTCGGTCGCCGGCCTCCTCGATGCCCGCGAAGGGCTGGTCTCCGGTCGCCCTTTTCGCTCGCCTCACCACACTATTTCCGATGTCGGCCTCCTCGGCGGCGGCGCCAACCCCGGGCCTGGTGAAATCTCTCTCGCCCACAACGGGGTTCTTTTTCTTGACGAGCTCCCTGAATACCGTCGCTCCACTCTCGAGGTCCTCCGCCAACCTCTCGAAGATGGCGAAGTGACCATCTCCCGCGCCGCCGGCACCTTGAAATTTCAAACCCGTTTTCTCCTCGTCGCTGCTCTAAATCCCTGCCCTTGTGGGTTTTATGGAGATCCTGTCCGTCAGTGCCGCTGCAGTCCGCGCCAAGTTGAATCCTATCGCGCCAAGATTTCCGGCCCTCTCCTCGACCGCATCGATCTCCACGTCGAAGTCCCCCTCATTGACTATAAACAACTCACATCCAACGAGGAATCCGAATCTTCTGCCACCGTTCGCCAACGCGTCATGAACTGTCGCAATCTTCAAAAATCCCGATTTTTCGACCTTCCCATGACCCGCACCAACTCCGACATGGGCCCCAAGATCATGCGCCAACACTGCGTCGTCTCGGAAGAATGCTCCATGCTCCTTGAACAGGCCATGGAGCAACTCAACTTCTCCGCCCGCGCCCACGACCGCATTCTCAAAGTCGCCCGTACCATTGCCGACCTCGCCGGAGCAGAGGATCTGGGCCCGGACCATGTTCTTGAAGCCATCCAATACCGCTCCCTCGACCGTAAACTCTCCTTCTCATGAACCTTCCAAAAAACGGCCTCATCACTGGCCCTGACGGAAAAACCCGCTGCTGGTGGTGCGGCGATGATGAAGAATACCTCCGCTACCACGACAAAGAATGGGGACGGAGAGTCAGCGATAATTTCCGCCTCTTCGAAAAGATCTGCCTCGAAGGATTTCAGGCCGGTCTCTCCTGGCTCACCATTCTCCGCAAACGCGAAAACTTCCGAGCCGGCTTTGCCAACTTTGACTTCCACAAAGTCGCAAATTTCGACGACACCGACGTCGAACGCCTCGTTCTCGACGCCGGGATCGTCCGCCATCGGGGCAAAATTCTCTCCACCATCAATAACGCCCACCGCGCGCTTGAGCTTCTCACCGAATTCAAGGACCTCCATAGCTACTTTAAGAGTTTCCAGCCCAAGCCCCGCAAAGGTGCGCTCACCTTCAAAAAGGCCATGGAGCTCACTAAAACCGAGGAATCGACCGCACTCAGCAAGGACCTCAAAAAGCGGGGCTGGACCTTCGTTGGGCCCACCACCTGCTACGCCTTCATGCAAGCCATGGGCCTCGTCAATGACCACCTTCAGGGCTGTCATAATGCATAGGTGCGCATGCTCTTGAGGGGACCTCCGGCAACCTGCTTTCGATGCGAAATCTGGCTTCCTTTTTGAAATAAGGTTGCCGGAGGCGCCCATTGAGTAGTTCCGCGTTCAATCCTGTCCCGTTCTTGCCCCTAGATTTCTTTCAATAGTTTGGTGGAATAAAATTTTCATCCCTGTGGCTACCGACATTCCTCCTCTTTTGCCGGCCCTCGATCCTTTCTCGGACCGTGCTTTTTTAATATTCGTAATCTCATTCTCGGGATTCAACAAAATTACATTTTTTACAGACCCAAGCGAAGTGGCCGCATGATTCCGGCTGCAGCACAAAGCCGGTCCGTTTTTATTGATAGAGCAAGAAAGTCCTCGTTTTTGTTCCTTTCAACCAATTGCCAAAAAATCTACTCGACCACAACATGTTGTATTGCGAATAATTTGTTCATACCACATGAGCAGAAAACCCTTGCCGGAAGCAGGTCATTTCCCTTAGTCTTCAGCCTCGCTCGACTCGACTCGCTGATTATCAACTTCCTCAAAGTAGATGCTTAGAAATTCGCCCTGAACCTTACCATGTCTGACACCACAACAATTACTCTCGGCGAACGCACTTTCGTCCTCGATAAAGAAAAAGCCGACGCCGCTATCGCCGCCAAAGCCGTCATCAATGGCCGCGACACCATGTTTTTCAACATCCTCCCTCTGAAGTACCAGTGGGCCTACGATCTTTACAAGACTATGAAGGGCAACCACTGGGAACCCGAAGACATTCAGATGCAGACCGACATTCAGCAGTGGCAAGGGAGTGAAATCTCCGACGTCGAACGCTGGATCATTAAAATGGGCATCGGCTACTTCTCCGCCGCTGAAGGAATCGTCGGAGACAACATCCTCCACGTCGTCCGTGAACTCGTTACCGCGCCCGAGCTCAAGCTCGTCCTCGGCCGCCACGCCCACGAGGAAAACATCCACGCCGACTCCCTTGTCTACATGATTTCCTCTCTCGGCATCAACCCGCACGAATGTGAGGCCATGTTTGAGGACATCTCCACCATCAAGGCCAAGAACAACTTTGTCGTCTCCAACTCCCGCGCCCTCCGCCGCGACGTCGACCTCACTCTCCTCGAAAACAAGCAGGCCCTCGCAATGAATATCTTCCTCTTCGGTCAGGTCATGGAAGGCACCCAGTTCTACGGCCTCTTCGGCATGATCCTCAGCCTCTACCGCCAGAACAAATTCCCCGGCATCGGCCAGATGTTCCGCTACACTCTGCGCGACGAATCAAACCACATCGAGGTCTTCCGTAACCTTCTCAACTCCCTCACCACCGAGAACCCGGAGATCATGACTCCCGAGTTCAAGGAGGATCTCCGCCAGACCATGGCCGAAGGCGTCCGCCTTGAAAAAGACTTCATCAAGGACTGCCTCCCCGTCAACTCCGTCGGCCTCTCCGTTGCCGAGTTCGAACAATATATCGACTACATCTCCGATCGCCGCCTCGTCAACTGCCGCCTCGAGCCCCTCCAAGGAGGCAACACCGAAAACCCCTTCCCATGGCTCTCCGAAGCCATCGACCTCAAAAAGGAGCAAAACTTCTTTGAGGGCAAAGTCACCGAATACCAAAAAGCCTCGGCCCTCGAAGACACGGGTTATTCAGATGATGATCTGTAATTCGTTGCCCTCAGTTTGCGAGGCTTCAGTCCCGACCAGCGCGATGCTCCAAGACCTTGAAGTTTAGAAACGGGCCTCTCGCTTAACTGTCACCGAGCAAACTTTCCTCCGCTCCAACCATCCATTCTTACTTTCCAAACACACGCCCTTCTTTAAATAAAATGTACCGCTCCCTATCCCTAACCGAAGACCAAGCGCTCAAAGAAACCGTTGCGAACCGCGCCACCTCCGTCAGCCCATACGCTTGGCGCGAAACTCTTGCCACCGACCAACGCGCTCCCATCCCCGAAATCACCGTCACCCGCGCTGGGACCGACGAAATCTTCTCCCTCTCAGACGTCGCCGAAGCCATTGGCCGCTCCCTCACCAACCTTCTCATCTCCCGCAACGAGCCCGAGGACTCCATCTTCTCCGAAAAAAACCGCTCCTTTGTCAGCAGCGTCGCCCAGCGTGTCTCCGCCTCCCTCATGCAGCAGGTCCAGCGCGGCGGCCAACTCAAGCTCTCCCAAAACGACCTCTACCTCCTCATCGAGAAGGCCCTCATCGAAAACGACGCCCACGACGTCGCCAAATCCCTCGTCTTCCAGCGCTCCCTCGATCTCAAGGGCGAAATCTCCGTCACCGACGAGCCTCACGCCATGCCCGTCCGCCTCATCCGACGCAATGGCAACGTCGTTCCCTGGTCCGAGACCAAGATCGAGCAGGCTGTCTCCCGCGCCTTCCTCACCGTCAAGGAAAACACCGAGGGCGCTCAAAGCATCGCCCATGCCGTCACCGACGCCGTCCGTCTCGGCGACCAGGCCTTCGTCCACATCGAAGACGTCCAAGACCTCGTTCAGGAGGAGCTCATGCGTCAGGGCTTCTTCAAAGTTGCCGCTCACTACGTCCGCTACCGCGACGAGCGCGCCCGCCTCCGCCTCGACAACCCCATCGAAGTCGAGGACCCCGCCCAGGAATCCTTCGTCACCGTCACCACCGATGACGGCCAGTCCAACTTCTGGGACGGCACTGAACTCAAGAAGCGCATCCAGTTCGCCATGATCGGCCTCAAGCTCTCCATGACCGAGGAAGAGATCGAGCACGAACTCCGCCGCTCCATCGGCACCGAGATCTCCGCCGAGGACCTCAAAAAAACCATTATCCTCAACTCCAAGACCCTCCTCGAGAAGGACGCCGACATGTCAAAGTTCGCCGGCCGCATTCTGCTTTCCTACATCTACGAGGAAGTCCTCCCTTGGAATATTCAGACCGATGGCATCGAGTCGCTCAAGGAAGCCCACAAGCAGAATTTCAAGTCCTACCTCCTCCACGGCGTCAAAATCAAGCGCCTCAGCCAGGACATCCTCGACAAATACGACCTCGACTGCCTCGCCGACGCCCTCGATCCCTCCGCCGACCTCGACTTCGACTTTCTCGGCATCTCCACCCTCTACGATCGCTACCTCCAGGTCGACAAAACCGGCAAAAAATCCCGCCGCATGGAAACGCCTCAGTTCTTCTGGATGCGTGTCTCCATGGGCCTCTTTAAAGCCGAGAAAACCAACGCCGAAGACTGGGTCATACGCCTCTACAACCTCTACAAAGGCCGCAAATTCTGCTCCTCCACGCCCACCCTCTTCAACTCCGGCACCCTCCACAGCCAGCTCTCCTCCTGCTACCTCTACAAGGTCGATGATTCCATCGAGTCCATCATGCAGCGTGGCATCGCCGAAAACGCCTACCTCTCCAAGTGGGCCGGCGGACTCGGGGGCTCCTGGACCGCCGTCCGCGGCACCGGTGGCTACATTCAGGGAACCAATGGCGAATCCCAAGGCGTCATCCCATTCCTCAAACTTCACAACGACCAGCTCATCGCTGTCAACCAAGGCGGAAAACGCCGTGGCTCCGGCTGCGCCTACCTCGAAACCTGGCACAACGATATCGAGGACTTCCTCGAGCTCCGCGTCAATACCGGGGACGAGCGCCGTCGCGCCCACGACATGAACACCGCCAACTGGGTGCCCGACCTCTTCATGAAGCGCATGGAAGCCCGCCAACCCTGGACCCTCCTTCGCTCCAACGAATGCCCCGATCTCCACGACCTCTACGGAAAGGCCTTCGAACAACGCTATCTCGAATACGAGAAAATGGCCGGAGAAGGGAAAATCTGGTCCCGTAAAGTCGAAGCGATCGAGCTCTGGAAAAAAATGCTCAAGATGATCTTCGAAACCGGTCACCCCTGGATCACCTTTAAGGACCCCTGCAACCTCCGCAGCCCCCAAGACCACGCCGGCGTCATTCACTCCAGTAACCTCTGCACCGAGATCACCCTCAACACCTCGGACGAAGAAACCGCCGTCTGTAATCTCGGCTCCGTCGTCCTTGATACCCACATCACCAATGACGGCATGCTCGATCACGACATGCTCCGCGAGACTGTCACCGTCGCCATCCGCGCGCTCGATAACGTCATCGACATCAACTTCTACCCTACGGACGCCGCTAAAACCGCCAACTCCCGCCACCGCCCCATCGGCCTCGGCGTCATGGGCCTGCAGAATGCCCTCTTCAAAAAAAACCTCCAGTTCGCCTCCAATGCCGCCGTTGACTTCAATGACGAATTCATGGAAGCCATCGCCTACTACGCCTACGGCGCCAGTAGCGAACTCGCCGCCGAGCGCGGTAACTATAACAGCTACAAAGGCTCCAAATGGGATCGCGGCATCCTCCCGCAGGACACCGTCGACACCCTCGAAGACGAGCGCGGCACCAAAATCGACGTTCCCCGGGGCGGCAAAATGGACTGGCGTCCCGTCAGAGAAGCGATCGCCCAAAACGGCATGCGCAACTCCAACGTCCTCGCCATCGCGCCGACCGCCACCATCAGCAACATCATGGGCACCACCCCCTGCATCGAGCCGAACTACACCAACCTCTTCGTCAAGAGCAACCTCGGCGGCGACTTCACCGTCCTCAACGCCGTCCTCGTCAATGACCTCAAAAAGGAAGGCCTCTGGAGCGATGAAATGATCGACCAGCTCAAATATTTCAACGGCGAACTCGCCGACATCGAGGGCATCCCCGACCACCTCAAAGCCAAGCACAAAACCGTCTTCGAAGTCGGCTACGAAGCCATCATTGACGCCGCCGCACGCCGCCAAAAGTGGATCGACCAGAGCCAGAGCGTCAACCTCTTCCTCTCCAAGCCCGACCTCAAGTCCCTCAGCCACATGTATCGCCACGCCTGGCACACCGGCCTAAAAACCACCTATTATTTGAGAGCTCGCCAAGGATCAGATATTGAAAAATCTACCGTCGTCCAAGCCGCCGAGAAAAAAACCTTCACTCCCGAACAAGCCCAAGCCTGCAGCATCGAAGCCATGATAAACGGCGAAGAATGCGAGGCGTGCCAATAAGGAAAAGGAGCCGCGGCGCCCTCGCCGCCTCTCAATCAGGCCACCCCAATCCTGTAAAATCAAGGAAACCGCCGCGAAGAAGGAGTGGTTTCCGCTGGAGCTGGCAGAGGTAAAAACGAGGAAAAATTTGGGGCAGGCTCAGCGGCCGAAGGGGGGTGTGAGTCGGCGACGGATCAAGCCGGAGAAGGGGAGCGCTTGCTACCATGTCATGTCGCGGACGGTGAGCGGAGAATTTCTCTTTGGGAACCTAGAGAAGGAGGTCTTTCAACGTTTCAAGGAGCGGTTTAGCCGTTGGTTCAGCAAGCAGCAAGCAGCAGGAACGCCGGGGGCCCTTTGGATGGGACCCCGATTTAAGAGCGTGCTGGTGGATGGTGAGGCCGCTCTGGCGACCATGTTGGCCCACATTGATCTGAATCCGATGCGGGCGGGGATTGTGGAGGATCCCATGTTTTATGAATGGAGTGGGTCACTAGCGGGCTGTCACTTTCAGTCTCACAAAGAGCCTACTACCCGGTGCGGCCGGGGCGATGCTGTAGAAGGTGAAGGTCGCGGTGCCATCACCGTTGTGGACTTCGTTCTCTAGCTGGAAGGCGGGTGCTGCCGGGGTCCATGTGACAAGGTCCGTCGATTGCTCCATGGAGATGATGGCGTCTTCGGCGGCTAGGTTCACCGGGTAGGTGACCGAGATCGAGCCATCAGGTGCGATGGTCGTTTGTAATATTGATCCATCGCCCGTGTCAGAGTCGCTGGTGCCGAAAGCGTGTTCAGCAAACGCGGAGAGGCCATCGCCATCGCCATCGGCTGCTGGGTCGCCGGCGAACGGGCTGGCACCACTGGTGCCAGGTTCGCCGAGCGCCGCGGTACTTGCTCGCCAGTTACCTCCCTGTGAGGGGTCGGGGTTCGATTCGGCGCCGATCAACACGATGCTGGGGCCCATGCCGTCGGGCGAATTCGGCCATGGGTGCTTGTCGTTGTATGTGAAGTCGCGGATGACTCCGAGCTTGCCGTCCAAGGTGAGGCGTTCGCCGGCGCTGGCGAGAGATGTGTCCGCGGCGAACTCGCCGGCGATGAGGTGATTCAAACCGCTGCCGTAGCGTTGTTCAAAGGCCGCCTGGCTATTGACGACGAGCACGCGCCCGGCCGGTTGCAGGACGGTAAAGGAGGAGCCTGAGAAGTCGAAGTTGATCCCGGTGCTGAAACTCATACCGAGGAGGTCGACCGGGTTCGCGGAGATGTTCAGCAGTTCGACGTATTCGAATTGGTTCGGGTCGGTGAAGCCGGCGCCGATCTCGGAAGCGCTGGGTGGGACAGGATTGTACATGATCTCGGAGATCACGAGGTTGCTTGAATCGGCGAGTTCGGCACCGACCACGTAGGTGGCGGTCGTCGGGGCGCTCCATTGTTGGCCGTCGTAGGTTCGCGCGATTAGGGTGGAGGTTTCGGTCAAGGTGATGGGGGTTGCGACCACGGTGTGGTTCACCGTGAGCCGCGTCTTGATCAAGAGGTCGGATCCGCCCGGACTCGAGTTCATTCCTTGGATGGCGAGGACATTGGAGCCGTTGACCAAGGAGGCCTTAAAGGCGGTGATGTCGTAGTCAAAGTTACGGTTGTCGGAGATGCTGTTGAAATTGTAATTGATGATCGTTGTGTCGGATGGGCCGCTGTCCGAATCGCTGTTCCAGGCGATCGTCGCCGGGGCACTATTACTGCGGGCAACTTCGGTGCCGTTCAGATAGGCGACGAAGGCGTCATCGTATTTGATCTCCATGAGAAGCGAGTTCACGTTCGCGGCGTTGTCGAAATCGAAATCGTAGCGGAAGTAGCAGCTGGCGTTGTTCGAGCCATTAGCCGAGGGCTGCATCTGGCTTTTGATGTTGGTGGAGAGCTCTGCAAGGAGGCTGCCGCCGTTGCTTTCGAAGCCGAGCCCGGATGTGCCGGTCGACCAGCTGATGTCATTGAAACCCAGCAGCTGCCATGTCGCCTCCAACGAGTCATCGAGGGGGACGAAATACTGACAGTTGGCGTTGGCCTCCAAGAGCACCGAATTGACCGGGCCACCGTCGAAGGGGACGGAGGACAGGGAGGGGGTGCCGCCGGGGGCACGCGGATCACTGCCGTCCAGGGAGTAATAGATTCCCGCTTCAGCGGAGGTCATGATCAACTCAAAGCCGGTGGCTACCACTCCGCCGGGATGGTTGAAGGTTGGGGGAAGGAAGAACTGGGAGTCGATCCATTCCGAGCGTGCTTTGAGCCAGCCCTTGAGGTGCGAAACGTCGCGCTCCCAGCCATTCGTCCCAGCCTCGGAGAAATTCTGCCCACTGATGTTGCCAGGCGCGCTACCCGGCCAGCGCGCGAAGCTGCGCGCCTGTGCTTCGCGGATCTCTCCAGCCATCCCATTGATAATCGTATCCATGTTCGACTGGCCAAACTCCGCTGCGCGCAGTTCAAACCAGCGATCGACGACCTGCTGCATGACATCCGGACGGGTGCTCGAGGCGGCGGGGGTCGGCTGATTGTTGTTCCTAAAGCCGAACAGTTTGCCGAACCACGGGTAATTGGAGGCATACCAGGTTGGATTACCGGTGTCCCATTGGCGTGGGTTGTCATCGCGGCCGTCATCCGAGCCCATGGTGCGGTCGTAATCCCAGATCGGACCGGCACTCACCGGACCATTGCGCTCCTTGTAGAAATACTGCGAGAGGCGTCCCCAGTCCGGATCCATCGCGAGGATATTGAGCCAGAAATTGTCAATCCATGCGTCGACGTCCATGTACTCCGAGAAATGCTTTCCGGTGCTGCTGATCCCGGTGGGGGCGTTCAGCGCACTGTTCATCTCAGCAAGGTATCCTTGGAGGTAATTCCTCTGAGGGGTAGAGATAATGTTTGGTGACGTCAGCGGGACCGCCCCCCCACTACCGGCGGCGTTGAGTGACTGTTCCCCAACGCCCGAGCGATCCCTCTTGAAGACGTAGCCGCCGGTGACATCAGGTTCGCTGTTGTCCCAGGCGTTCACCGATGGGATATCGAGGCGACCTTTGTCGGGCTCGATCTTCTCCATGAAGGTGTAAACGCCGAAGTAGTCGGAGGCGGTGATATCCCCGCCTGTGGCGTCGTGGAAGATCTCGATGAACTGTGTCTTCACCGCCCAGCGGTCGATCTGGTTGCTGAGTTCGTATAGGAACGGATTGCGCATCAGCGACTGGTCGAACGTGAAGCGTGAGTTGAGAATCCAGTCCCCCTCAGCCGAGAACCCCAGCGGTTTGATGTCGACATCCTCGTTGAATTCGTTCCAGCTCTCGAGTGCCATGGCGTACTTGGGGAAACCGCCCGAACTGGAGCCACGCTTGCGGTAGCCACAACGGGTCCCGAGGGTGGGCTCACTGGTCAGGGTGGTGCGACCGGTTTCCGGGTCAGGTTCATAGATCAGCATGAATCCTGGAACCCGCGAGCTGGCGTTCGCACCTGGGGGCTGTCCACGACTGAACTTGTGAAGTAGGACGATCGGTAAATCAGAAGAAAAATCTGCCTGGCTGGGATCGAGTTTCATGTATCCCTCCGTGCGGCCGGGTCCCTCGATGGCACCCGAAAGGAACGCCTTCGCCCGTACCATTGTGGAGCCGCTGATCGTGACTGGCGAGTTGTAGACCAGCGACGGCGAAGCCGGGGCTGCAGTTGGCATGCTACCGTCTGTGGTGTAGCGGATCACCGCATCCGGATTGAGCACGCTGAGCTCCAGCGAGAAGTTTTGGGTGAAGGCGCGGCCAGTCACCGAGAACTGTACTAGGTTCGGCGGAGCCAGGCTGAGGATGCCGTTCGGTGCCCCTGGTGTCGGTTCCTCGAAGTATCCGAGCTGCGGCGGAGCTGAGAGATCCTGAATCTCGCCGACCAGTTCCGGGATGATAATGAAGTCGGAGCTAGAGGCGGAGCTGTTCATCGCCTGCAGGGCGAGAATGTTCTCCCCCTGGACAAGGGCGCCAGCGAAATTGAGCGCGAAGAACTCGAAATTCTCGCCGACGTCGACCTCCTCACTGACAGTGGCTACCGAATTGTAACTCAACGGGCTAGGCGCGTTCTTTTCGGCGACCTTGGTGCCGTTGATGTAGGCGACGAACCCGTCGTCGACCTTCACTTTTAGGGTCATGCTCACCATTTCGGCCGGGTCGGTGACCTGGAAGGGCAAGCGCATGTAAACAGAGCCATTGGTGCCTCGCATCACATTGCTGATGTCACCGGTGGCGGAAATTTCGTCTCCGACTGCGGAACTGTAGCCCCACCCGAAAGCGGTTTGGGATATGGCCCAAGCAGCATCGTCGAAGCTGGGCTCCTGCCAAGTTGAGCCAATATCTGAATCTGGCACCAGGTAGGCAACCTCCGCACCGACCAGCAAAAAATCAGCCCCAGCTACTGGTCCGCCACTGCCCGTTCCGTAGGAAATATCCTGCAGCTGAGCTGGGAACTCCGGATCGAATGAAGAAACTACGGTCTCACCATCGGGCTTAACCAGTGCGAGATACTCACCGCCCGCCCCCAGGCTGAAATTCGCGTGCAACTCGGATCCAGAAACCGCGCGGTTTTTTCCGGTCGCGAACACGACGAGGAAGCCATTGGCACCGATCGAGACGTCTGGCAGCTGCCACTTGGTGAGCACCGCTGGATCATCCGTGAGATAGTAGCCCGCAATCGAAGCGGTCGAGGGCTCTGGGTTTTGAATCTCGAGCCAGTCGGCCGGAAATCCGTCTTCATCACTGAGCGTCGTGCCAGAATTGTCAGCAACGATTTCGCTAATAAGGAATTCAGCACTCGAACTGAAAGGGTAAAGGACAGTGAGAAATAGCGACAGACGCAAGGCTGCTAGGAAAGATTGCTTTTTGGACATATTTTTGGGGATCTAGATTAGATGCAGATCTTCTAGGCTGCCTAAACGGAGGCCTGTTGGGAAGCAGAATTCTTCGGATTCACGTTCACCCATGTTGATTTTCGCTGCCGAAAACTTGCCTTCCTCCCAGAAGAAGGCAGGTTTTCCCTTAACCTCCGGTCCATTCGTTCTCCTGATGAACAACTCCCTTGCAAAACTACTTTTAGTCGTATCCCTGATATCAGGTGTTTCTCCAGTCTTGGCAGGAAGCTACAGCCAGAGTTTCACCGGCTTTTCATCGGGGACAACCAGTCTGGGCGACGGATCCCAAATCAATAGTAACACCGGGATCACTCAAGTCCGTGGAACGAGCGATCCCTATCTGCGGATGACCGACAATGGCACAGGTGGAACCAGCTCATCGCTGAAATTACCTGAGCTGGATCCCGGGAAAGCGATTGACTCCTTTACGGTGAGTTTTGATCTGCTCATTGGCGGTAGTGGATCGCTGGCCGATGGTATTTCTTTGACCTTCGGAGAGATCGCTTCAGGCGACGGTGGGGGAGAGGCTGGTTTCGCCGTCGACGACGGTCTCGTGGTCGCCTGGGATACTTATAATAATGGCGGTGATAATCCTTCCGTTGAGGTCTTTGCCGATGGCGTGAGTATCGACAACAATAGCTACAATTACGGATCGACATCCAACGCATGGATTTCAGTGGTATTAAACTGGGACGGCAGTGGTCTCGATATCACCTACAACGGAAACGTTTTGGCAAACAATCTCGCCACTCCCGGCTTCGTTCCAAAAGCAGGAAATCGCTTTGCCTTTTCAGCCCGCACCGGGGGAGCCACTCAAAACACCTACCTTGACGACCTTTCCTTTTCGACGACCACCGCCACCCCCATTTCCACGGGCGGCCCGGTAATCAATGAGTTCGTCGCTGACAATGATGAATCACTCGAAGACGAAGACTTGGGCACTCCCGACTGGCTCGAAATCTACAATGGCCAAAGTATCAGCCAAAATCTCGATGGCTACTACCTCACCAATGACATCGCACAAAAGACGATGTGGAGAGTCCCGGCGGTTACGATGGAAGCCTATGAATATCTCACGATCTTCGCCTCCGAAAAAGACAGATCGGCCATCAATTCTCCCCTTCACACCAACTTCTCTCTTCCCAAGGAGGGGGGATATCTCGCTCTCGTGGCA
>Ga0308014_1000188_pt1 | contig 16907 bp, 18 predicted proteins | sample Neamet229_FD_203154 | JGI IMG/M metagenome (GOLD analysis project Ga0308014, IMG submission 203154) | Marine microbial communities from water near the shore, Antarctic Ocean - #229 | ecosystem: Environmental > Aquatic > Marine > Unclassified | place: Southern Ocean | collected 2014-07-28 | reverse complement strand
TGAAACAGGTACAAAGACTGAAGAAGCTACTGAAACAATAGCAGCGTTATCAGACATTCCTAAGCAGTTAATTAAGGAACTAGCCTTATCAGATGTTGCAGTTATAATGAGTAAGGTAGGAGAACTTCAAGCAAAGCAAGATACAAAGCTTAAAAGGATAATAGAGATTAATGATGTTGAGTACGGCTTTCATCCTGACTTGGATAGTATTAGTTTAGGAGAGTACGCAGACATTGAGCAGTTCATTAAGAACGGAATAGAATCTAGCCTGCCTGAATTGATGGCTGTACTCTATCGTCCTATTAAGCTAAAGAAGAACGACATATATATCATAGACGCTTATGATGGTGATATACGGCTGAGAGCTGAAGAAATGAAACTAATGTCAGCGGAACAAGTGCAAAGTGCATTGGTTTTTTTTTACACTTTAGGGAAGGTATTGTCCGAGATTTTGCCATTATATTTGATGGAGCGGCTGAAGGAAACGAAGACGCAATAGCTAGTGAAGACTTTTCAAGCAAATGGGGATGGTTCGGAGTAATGCACAGATTGTGTAATGAGCAAATAGTAAATTTAGAACCAATTACAAAGCTTGGTCTATTAGAATGTTTAACGTGGTTAAGTTATGAAACAGATTTACAATCACAAAATAAAGTAAAAAGAAATGCCAATATATAGCAAAACATATTTAAACCTAATTAATAAGCTTAGATACATAGGTAAGCAGCATAAATTTATCCATACTACAACAGTAGGTGATATTTTTGACATTGATTTATCTAAAGAAACTATTTTTCCATTAATGCATATAAATCCTGTTAATGTAACAACAGGTTACAGTCAATTATCATATAATTTTCAAATATTTGTATGCGACTTAGTAAGTGAAAAAAAAGAATGGGAAGAAGAACTCATTGAAAGCTCTCCTCTTTTTAATAGTGTAACTTCTAAAAATTTAAGTAATGAAATTGATGTATATAATGATACACTTCAAACCTGTGTAGATTTGGTTTCTATATTCAGAAATAGTAAATGGCAGTCAGCAGATAGTTTTGATATTAACGATCAAGACTTTGTTACAGAAGGCGAATACACTTTTGAACCATTCACAGAAAGGTTTGATAATTTACTGACCGGATGGGTGTTTCAATTAAATGTTACAGTACATAATAAGTTTGACTCTTGTGAAATTCCTATGTAATGATTTTTAAAATAGGCAGACTGCATATACAGATAGGATGGAAAAAGTTTAAAATAACGTATCAATTATGAGTAAGATATTCGGTAAAAATATAGAGAATTATTTAAACAGTTTTGGCAAATATGTAGTAAAACAAGCTAGAACTAATTTAACTAAAGGAAAAAAGAATGTAAGTAAAAGTCTTTACAATTCAATAAAATATGATTTTGTCATTGAAAATAATGGTGATTTTAGTTTACAATTCAAGATGGATAATTATGGTTCGTTTATAGACAAGGGGGTTTCAGGAAATGAAAAGAAACGAACATATAAAGATTGGCAAGGTAAAACAGTTTCAAGTCCTTATGCTTATACAAATAAACAACCACCTTCAAGCATATTAACGAAGTGGATTAAAATGCGTGGCATTAAAGGAAGGGATAGCAAGACAGGCAGATTTATTAGTAATAAGACTTTAGCGTTCCTTATTGGGCGTAAAATAAAGCGAGATGGAATTAAAGGGATCAGCTTTTTTCAACGACCTTTAGAATTATCAATGAAGAAATTTCCAAAAGAATTTGGAGCTGAATTAAAACAAGATATAATAGATACTTTAAACAACAAATAGAATGGCATTAACAATAGAGCAGTTTCCTTTATACATACTAAACACCGCAGGACAAGAATTAATATTTACAGTAAGCGACGCTGTAACAGTAAGTAATTTTTTTAATGTTAAGTATGTAGCAGAAGTGCATATTAGCACAGTTGATATTAACTTAGCAACAACAACAGCAATAGTAGGAACGTTCAAAACTACTCCAAATAATGCAGGGGTTGGAATGTTTCAGTTCAGTCCTGTAGTTGAAAGTTTTGTTAGTCCTGATAATTTAGCAGCTTTAGGAAGTTCATATAAAACAATCGCAACAACAGCTATTATTAATCACCCCTTACATTTAGTAGATAAGTTTTCTTTGAATGATAATGTTTTAAGATACTTAAAAATAAGGTTCACAGTAGAAGGTTCAGCAACAGCAGACGGAACAGTATCAGTACAAAATACAGTAGATTCTTCACAGTACTCTTTAATTAATGGCTATCTAAAACATACAGATAAATTAAAACTTATTGCAGGTCATTTTGGCTATGACAATGCAAAGTTTAATATGGGAGCTTTAGAAGGGCAATTTTTAACAAATGCACCTTTGACACAATATGCAAACATAGATGACTATGGAACTTTGTCTTTTATGGCAACACCGAACCCTTCTTTTCCTTCAACAACAACTGTAGATGAAGTAGCTTTTAAGTATTACAATTCTTCAAACGGTATAATTTCAGCAGAAACAGTAGAAAATATTGACGCAAATGGTGGCTATACAACTTGGGATTCAGATACAAAAAAACAAATACTGCACATAGGATGTTTTCCTGCTAATTTACAAAATTGGAGTTCATTTTTCGCAACAGCTATGGGTTTAGATTTGTCATACTATACTGTCAGATTATTAGATTCGTCTAATGCAGACATAAGTGAAACAGTTACAATTAATATAAACTGTCCTACTCTAAAAGGGTTTGAACCTATTAGACTTACTTGGCTTAATCAATGGGGAGTATGGGATTACTATACTTTTAAGATGAAGTCTACAAGGACGCTATCAACTAAAGGAAGTACATACGAACAACTAGCAGGAACTTGGAATGAAAGTATCTATTTGCCTAGTGGTTACAGAGGTGGTAAAAAAGCTTTTAGAGTAAATGCTACTGAAAAGATTAAAATGAATACAGAATTTGTGAATGAAGCAGAATCAGAATGGTTTGAAGAACTAATAAACAGTCCTGAAGTTTATATATTAGAAGGATTTGAAAGTACAGTTTCTACTACTCAATTACTTAATCAATATGTAGTACCTGTAAGACTTACAACTTCAAGCTACACTAGAAAGACAGTTGCGAATGATAAACTTATGCAATACACTTTTGAAGTTGAAAAGAGTAAAACACTTAGAACACAGTCAGTATAATGAGCGTTCAATTAATAGTATATCCTCAAAGTTACGGTGGATATTTCAATACAATATCAAGTTCGCCAACAGAAGTTGTTGTTAATGGAATCAGCTTTATAAACTTAGGAGCTACAAGTGAATATACAAGTAGTTCAGCAACACCTTATGTTGATACAATTACAAATGCACCGCCAAACAGTATTAATACTTGGTATTCTTATAGAAGTGATTTTGTAGGAACTCCTGCTTTTCCTACTGTACTAGCAGGAAACTTAGTTTTAAATTCTTTAGGGAATGGATCTACTGAACCGACAGGAATATATCAAAAGCTAACTAATCTAATTATAGGGCAACAATATAAATTAACTATAAACATAGGTACACAAGCTGCAAATGGATCAATTACAAATAGATTCTTTGATGGCTTAACACCGCAAGGAAGTGTTAGTATATTCGGAACAGCAACGTCATCAATCACTCAGAACTTTTTTGCAACTAATACTGAAATGACAGTAATGCTTGGGTATTATTCAACTGTTGCAGAGGACTTAACGATAAGCGATATATCAGTACAGCCAATAATAGGAGCAATACCTTCAGGTTCTTCAAGTATTTTAGAAGATGGGCAAGTAATATGCGACCTTTATGAAGATGAAGATTTACCTTTGACATTAAGTGTAGATGATTTTAAAAATGTTGCAGAACAAGTGCAGTCATATTCTAAGGCTTTTAATTTACCTGCAACAAAAAGAAACAACAAAATATTTAATCAAATCTTTGAAATAACAAGATCTTATGATGGTGTCATCTTTAACCCTTATAAAAAAACTAAGTGCGTTTTAAAACAAGATGGATTTGTATTATTTCAAGGGTATTTACGATTATTAGATGTAACAGATAAACTAGGTGAAGTTAGCTTTAATGTCAATCTTTATTCAGAAGTAATTGCACTAGCAGATTTCCTAAAAGACAGAACATTTAGTGATTTAGATTTTTCAGAACTTGAACACTTTTATGATTATTCTAGTATAAGGAATACTTGGCAAGGAATAAATATATTTCCTAATCCATCAACTTCAGGATTTAGAGATGGAAAAACTTTAAAATACCCTTTTGTGGATTGGAATCATCAATTTACAGTAGGTACAGCAGGTTTTCCTGTTTTACCAAATCTTGAAAGTGCGTTTAGACCTTTTATTAATATAAAGTATTTAATAGATAGAATTTTTCAAGGAACTCCTTTTTCTTATACTTCTGAATTCTTTAATACTTCTTTAGCAGGTGGCGGTGCTTTTGATTTTGACAAATTGTTTATGGACTTTAATTGGGGTGGCGATTTAATGCCTTCGCCAACAAATGAATATGCGGCAACTTGGAATTTTGGAACAGGAGCTACTTCTAATATTGGTAACGGATCTTTTAAAGAATTTAGATTACTACCTGAAACAGAAGCAGGTGGTGAGGCAGGATCAACAGTTCCACCTAATTATGAGGGCAATCCTTTAGCTACCAATCCTTATATTATTACAGCAACTACTGACAACGAAATATATAAAATAAATTATAATTTCAGATTAGAAGCAACTTCAGGTCTAGTGGTAGCGGAATGTCAATGGGTACATACTACGGCAGCAGGAGTTGTTTCAATAATAAATTATCAATCTATAAATTCTATTCTTACATTTAGTAGCTATGTTGGAGGTTTAACAGTATATTTGCAAACAGGTGATACATTAAAAGCGCAATTCAAATCTACTGCTGCTGTAAGGCAAAATGAAACTTTTGATAGTTATAGTTGGTTCGTTCAATCAAGTATTGAAGTCAATTCAGCAACTTTAAATACATTAAGAGGTGAAACAGGACAATGGGATTTTATAAAAGGATTAATGACTATGTTTAATTTAATAACTATTCCTGACGAAAACAATCCTAACAACATTATAATTGAACCTTACGCAGATGTCTTTATAGATAACACAAAAGGAACTGACTTATTAAGCAGAAGTATTCAGCACGATTGGACTGAAAAGGTAGACGTTTCGCAAATGAAACTAGAGCCTTTAGCTGATTTGAATAAAAATACAATATTTAAGTTTGTAGAAGATGATGACGACTATGCTTTTACTCAATACAAGAATTCAGTAGGTGGTCATTTATACGGAAGCAAGAAGTACAATGCAGGAAATGAATTTAACATACTAGAAGGATTAGATGAAATAGTAGCAGAGCCTTTTGCAGCTACAGTAGTCAAGCCTTTACAAAGTCAATTTTTTGATTTTATTGTTCCATCTTTATATTCTTATAATGCTAATGATGATACTTCAGAGGGTTTTGATAACAGTCCTAGAATAATGTATAATAATGGAGTTAAACTTTTAACAAGTTGCACTTATAATGTACCATCACAAAACTGTTCAAGTGCAGTAAGTTGTGGTGACGCATTGGAAGATGAATTTTTACAATTTAGTCATTTGACTGATATACCTACAATAGTAACTTCACCACCTGCTGTAACAGACACAAGGGACTTTCACTTTGGAGAATGTCAATTACTTACAGGAGTAGGTAATCCTACTGCATATAATCTTTTTAATATGTATTGGCTGCCTTACTATGCAGAGCTTTACAATCCTGATACTAGGATAATGACAATCAAAGTAAATTTAAGCCCTTCAGATATTAATACATTCAAGTTCAACGACACTGTCTTTATAAAGAATAGAATTTTTAGATGTAACAGAATAGACTACAAGCCAAACGACTTGGCAACAGTTGAATTTATACTTATACCATAATGCCTGAATTAGCTAATTTAATACCATACTTATCAGGTTTCAAAGTAAGACCTGCTGCAATTTCAGGATTAGGAATAGTACTCTTTACAAATGGATCAAAAAATATAACACCTAATCAAGCTCAATGTGAAGCCTATGGATATACCTATAATAAAGCAGATGGGACTTGCTCAACTTTTAGATACAATACAAACTTAGATAGAAATGTAGCTAATGAAAATAACAGAACTTATGGAGCAGGAAACTCAACTGAAACAGGAACTAACAATTCCTTAGTAATGGGCGAAAGCAATACTATTAGAGGAATGTCACGAAATAACATTATAATCGGTAACAGTAATGAAATAGCTAATAACGTAAACAATGCTAACGTCTATGGCACTTTAGGTGAGGTTACAGCGACTAACTCTATTGTTTTAGGTGGTAATGCTTCAGCAGATACTTTAGGCGAAAGACAGTCTATTCATTTGATTTATGGAATACAAACACCAAACGGAACTAATACAGTTAGTTTTTTAAACAATACAACAGATAGCTTATTCGCTATTCCTGACAATACTATAATGTATTTTCACGCAGATGTAGTTGCTGTTAGAGTAGGTGGAACGGCAGCAGGATCGGTTGGTGATTTTGCTAGTTGGGTTGAAAGGGGAGTTATAATTAATAAGTCAGGAACAGTTACAATAAGCAGAGAACGAGATTCAATAAAAGATAGTGGAACAACAACAGGATGGCAGCCTACAGGAATAGTAAGTGGAACTAGCTTTGCTATGCGAGTAAGGGGTGCAACAGATATGACAATAGAATGGTGCAGTAATATAACATTTACACAAATAAAAACAGGAGTAACTTTATAAAATAAAACTATGGCAGAAAAAATAGTAATAAATGCAGAGGTAAAATCTAACATTGGTGAAGTTTCTAAAGACGCTTCTAATGCAGCAGGTGAGTTTAAAATTATGGGCGTTTCCTTAAATGGAGTAAAAAGAGGATTTGCTTCAGCAGCAGTTACGGCAAAGGGAATGTTTGGCTCTATTAAGGCAGGATTAATAAGTACAGGAATAGGAGCTTTTGTAATTCTTATTGGTTCTCTTGTTTCATATTTCACAAATACTAAAAAGGGAGCTGATACGTTAAAGCGAGCTATGGCAGGGCTTGGTGCTGTTGTAGATGTTCTAACTGATGCCTTTTCTGAATTAGGAGGAATAATACTTGATACTTTTCAAGACCCAATGCCAGCTCTTAAATCATTTGGAGAAGGCTTGCTAAAATTCCTTAAAGACCCTACAGGAGCAACTAGGGATATGTTTATAAAAGCAACACTAGCAGCAAAAGGATTTAAAGATGAATTAGTAGAGGAAACAGCAGCTATGATAGCATTAGAGCTAAGAACCCAAAAACTTAGAGATGCTGATAATGAGTTTATGGTTCAAAAAGCAGCTACTAGACAAGAGATAGAGAAAGCTAGATTAAATGCAGAAGATGAAACAAAGTCAGCAAAAGAAAGATTAGACGCTTTAAAAATAGCTCTAGAGCTTGAAGAAAAGACTACCAATAGAGAGTTAGAGTTGGCAAGGGAAAGAATGGAAATACAAAAGGAAGAAATGCTCCTAAGTGAAAATTCTGCAGAAGATGAACAAAAACTTGCTCAATTAAAAACAGCTTTGATAGAAACAGAAACGGCTTCTGTTAAAATGCGTAGGCGAGTTATAACAGAAGTTAATGCTTTAGAAAGAGAAATATTAGCAGAAGAAAAAGAAAGAGCAAAAGAAAAGCAAGATATTATAGATGATGAATTTAAAGCTAAAATTAAAGCAAATGATGAATGGAATAAAAAACAAATAGCAGATGCTAAGATGGTTGCTGACGCTAAAATTAAAGAAACTAAAAGAGTAGCAGATGTAGAAAAACAAATTGCAAAAGCAGTTGAATCATTTAAAAAAGCTACTATTCAAAAAGGGTTTGGTGCAGCAGCAGCTATGGCAGGAGAAAATGTTGCTTTATCTAAAGGGGTTGCAGCAGCACAAGTTATATATAATACTCAGCAAGGTATAATGGCAGCTATGGGAGCAACTTCTATAGCTGACAAGTTGTTACCTTATCCTTTAAGACTTGCTAATGCAATTTCTACAGGAGTTATGGGTGCAGCTGCATTATCTACTATTATGTCTACAAGTCCTACAGGTGGAAGTAATAATCCTACTCCTACTACTGGTGGTGGTGGAACACCAGCTCCTCAAATGATGTCAGGAGCTTTTGATATATCAGGTGGAGTTGCACCTGAACCAATGAAAGCCTTTGTAGTAACAGACGAAATGAGTAACAGCCAAAACCAATTAGCAAATATAAGACGTAGAGCAACAATCTAAAATCAAATAAACTAACTAAAAATCTATTATATATAAAAGAATATAAATATGCCTTGTGAAGAATGTGAAAACGGAAAATATAAATGGGGAAAAACAGGAGAATGTAAATATGATTCTGTTTCTGAATGTGAAGAAGATAACAAAGACTATTACGAAAAGACTACAGCAATAGTTGAACTTGTTATTGATGAATCAAATGAATCTTTGGCAATAGATGCTATAAGTTTAGTATCAGCTCCTGCCATAGAAGAAAATATGGTTTATATGAGTAAGGCTAAAAATAACTTAACTTTAGCTAAGATAGATTCTGAAAAAAGAGAAATAATTTCTCCTGCCTTAATCCCTCTAAAGTCTATATATAGGTATGATGCTGATACAGATTCTGACTACTATGTATATTTTAGTAAAGATACAGTTAAGAAATGTGCTTATAGTTACTTAAAAAATAACAACCATCATAAAGCTACGTACCAACATAAAGATAGAGTATCAGGAGTTCTTACAGTTGAATCTTGGATTATAGAAGACCCTAAATTAGATAAGTCTAGTCTTTATGGGTTTTCACTTCCCAAAGGAACTTGGATGGTCAAAATGTCCATAACAAATGATGAGCTTTGGAATAAGGTGAAAACAGGTGATATTAAAGGTTTATCTATTGAAGGTTTTTTCACCTCAAAGTATGAAGCTATGCAAAAATCAGAACCAACAGATCAAGAAATACTTGAAGCACTTAATGAAATAATCACAAAATCAAACAAGTAACTAATCTTTCTATTATATATAGAACCTAAAAAACAAAAAATGGATTTAAAAGAACAAATATTGGTAGCACTTGGTCTTGATAAAGGCGAAGAAGTTTCTCTTGCGTGGCAAGCGAAGTCAGAAGACGGAACTATTTTCGTTTCAACAGCTGAAGAATTAGAAGCAGGAGTTGATATTTCTGTTTTAACTGAAGATGGAACGACAATTTTATTGCCAATCGGAAGTTATAAAACCGATACAGGAGTATCTTTTAGAGTTGAGGAAGAAGGTATCGTTTCTGAAGTTATGGAAAGCGAAACAGAAGAAGAAGTTGTTGAAGAAGAAATGGCAGAATCAGTAAACTTTATGTTTCCTGAAACTGATGCTGAAAAAGCTGATTGGGCTAAGTCTTATGAAGAAATGAAAGACAAAGTACAAAACTTAATTGATGCAGTAGCTGACCTTAAAAGAGATAAAGACGGAGGAGATGATGAGGTTGAAGAAATGGCTGAAGAAGTTGTTGCACCTTCTACTAATCCTAAATCTATTAAGACTACAGAAGTAGTTGAGTTCTCAGCAGAAGATGAATTAACAAAGTTAAAAGCTGAAAATGATAAACTAAAGACTGAATTAGCAGAATCTCCTGCGTCAGCTCCTTTAGATACTAATAAATTTAGTTCAGAAAGAAAAGTATTATCAAAAAGAGATTACGGAAGAATGTCTAGTAAAGACAAATTCTTATACGACTTAAATAAATAAAAATTAATAATTAAAAACAAAAAAAAATGGCGTTTACTACAACATCAAATTTTGCAGGGAAGGCAGCTGGTTTCTACATCAGTGCAGCTTTAGCTCAAACAAATTCACTAGAGTACATAACTATGATTGAAAATATCAAGTTTAAATCTAACATTCAACAAATGTCTTTAAATGCTGATGCAGCAGGTGGAGGTATTGTTACAGCTGCAGGTTGTGATTTCGTAAATTCAGGTGACCTTGACTTAACGGAAAAAATCTTAGAACCTGCAAATCTTCAAGTAAATTTACAACTTTGTAAGTCTGTACTTTTGGATTCGTGGGAAGCGTTACAAATGAGAGCAGGAGCAGGAGCACCACCACCTGCGTCTTTTGATGACTATGTTATATCTTATTTAGGAGAAGTTATTTCAAATAATGTTGAATCTAATATTTGGGCAGGAACTCAAAATGCAGCAGGAGAGTTTATCGGATTCACAGGAGCAGGAGCAGCAGGATGGTTAAGAGCAGGAAATGATGCAACAGTTGTTCAAGTAGCATTAACAGGTGGAGCAGGTGTTGCACCAACAAATGGAACTATTATTGCTGATATGGAAGCAGGATTAGATGCTATGCCAACAGGAATTATTGGTAAAGAAGATGTGTTTGTATATATTAATCAAAGAAATTACCAATTATACATCCAAGCTGTATCTACTTTAGGATATGTTAATGCTTACAATATGAATGGAGATTACGAGCCAAGAATTAATGGTTACAAAATCGCTGTTTGTAATGGTTTACAAAACGCAGCTATCGTTGTAGCTCGTAAGAGTTCATTATTTTTTGGTACAGATTTGCTTTCTGACACTACTAGAATCCAAATGCTAGATATGGCTAATCTTGACGGAAGTGATAATATGAGAGTTGTTGCTCGTTATAGTGCAGGAACACAAACAGGAGTAGGAGCTGATTGCGTACTTGTATCTTAATAAATAAATAATACGGAAGTGAGGGGGTAAAACCCTTCACTCCCTTAACCCAAAAAAAACAATAAAATGGCTTGTACAGCACTTATACACGGTAGGGGACTTGATTGCTCAAGAATTTCGGGCGGAATTAAAAATATTTATTTTGCAGTTTACGATCAAATAGCTTCATTTACTTATGATGCAACATTTGCTGCTGAAATTGATACAATAGATTTTGACGGTAATACAATTTACAAATATGTTATGCCACTTGGAGTTTCTAGTCTTACAGATACTATCGTAGGATCTAGAGAAAACGGGTCTGTTTATTTCACTCCAACAGTAAATATCATATTAAATAAACTTACAAAAATAGACCAAAACGAAATTAAGCTTTTAGCAGCGACTAAAACAATAATTTTTGCAGAACTTAATCAAACACTAGCCAACGGACATAATGTAATAGTTGCTTGTGGTGTTGAAAATGGTATGCAACTTAATGCAGGGACTATGGACTCAGGAGCAGCGTGGGGTGACCGTAATGGTTACACTTTGACTTTTGACGGAATGGAAACTAAACCTTTCAGTATGTTAGAAGATTATACTACTATTCCTTTTGACAATACAGGGTTCATTAATGAAGGTGCAACTTTCCCTGTAGTTTCTTAATTAAATTTCTTATCTGTTTTCTTATAATCTTAAAAGGGTAGCTTAATTGTTACCCTTTTTCTTTATTCCAAATAAAAACTGACTTTTTCTATTATATACTATGCTACACGCTGAATACAATAACAACACTTATACTTTTTACGTTACGTTAAAAGACGCTGCTTATGTAGATTTAGCAAACTATCCTTATAGTTACTTATTTAAGTTTACTAATGATATGTCAGGAGCTGTAAAGTATGGATATGGACAGAATGGTATAATAAAAGATAGATACTGTGAATTCAATATTTATTCAACCGCAGGCGGAACGAAAACTGAAAGTGTATTTGGAGGTATTGTTAATTTTAATCCGAATGGCTATTGGAAGTATGAAATATTTTTAACAGATGGCGGATTCAGTCCTTGTGGTAATCCTAATCCAACTGAAGCAGGAACTTGGGATTGCACTAATGTAGCAGGTACTTCTATTGATAGTGGTAATATGAATGTTGATGTATATGAAATAAAAGCTTTAACTGCTGACACTTATCTAATACAAGATTATACAACTTGTGATCCACCACCAGGAACAGGGAATTATTCAATAGCACAAGTAATATCATCAAGAGTTTGTGACACTACTGAAATTAACCCACCTAGATTTTTACTATTCACTAGAGTAGTTAGAAATGTAAATACTAACACATACTTTATAAATTCAATAGCAGCAGTTGGTTCTGAAATTAGAGTATATAATGCAAATATTACATATACGCATATCATAACAACTCAGCCTGAATCGGTACAAATGAATATATTGCCAACTTATACTTTATCTCAACCGAAAATTTATACTGTTGAGCTTTGGAAGGGTGGGTCTTTAATAGATACTTATAATGATTTCCATCCTTTATCAAGTTCTGTTCCTCCTGAATCACAGTCTATTTTAGCGTCAAATAATTATTACTCAAATCCCACAAGTTTATGTGATAATCAAGTAACTGAAGGGAGCATATTCTTTGGTTGGAGAGCGCAAGACAATTCTTCAGGAGATTATTTTCAACAAGACTTTCCTTTAGAGATTGGAAAATTATTGGTAAGCGAACAAGTAGGAGAAGAACAAGTACAATACACACAAAACGAAAATCCAAGCGGAACGAATTATATATATAACGATTAAATAAAAAAAAATGGCAATAGAAAACGTACAACAACTCTTATCAGAACAATTAGGAAAACATAGATGTGATGTTATCACAACAACAGCTATGACAGGAAAAAACTATTATGCAATTCAATTTGTAACTGAAAGCGTGATAGCTTCAATAGCAGCGGCAAACATTCAAACAGGTGCAGGTAGTTCAGCAGCAAGTCTACATACGACTGTAGCAGCAGGAACAACTTTGTTTCTTAACGTAACAGCTATAACTTTAACAAGTGGTTTAGCTGTTTGTTACTATGAACAACCACTATAATGTTAGCTTTAAAACAAGCTCTTAGTCTAGTATCAACGAAAAAGACAGGAACAGTTACTCCTTGGAGTCCTTCTGACGAAGGTTCTAATCTAATTGCTTGGTATAAAAACAAAGTTGGAATAGGTTTAAACGGTTTAGAGGTTACAACTTGGGAAGATTCTTCAGGAAACAGTCACGAGATGGAGCAAGCCGTTTCTGACGAAAGACCAATATATAACGCAGCTACAGGTTCTTTAACTTTTGATTCTTCTAATTCATCCCATTTACAAACTGTTACTCAAATGAGTTTTAACGGTGAATTTACTGTAGCTTTTAAAATGAATGCAACGGGAAGTAATAATACTATTATAGGAGATAATACTTCTTCAAATGAGTATTTTAAAATTACAAGTGCAACAAATTTAAGAGTTAAGACTGACGCACAGTTAGGAAATTTAACAGTAGTTGATAACACTTTGACTGACGTTTATGTAGTAGTTACAAGGGACGCGTTTGATATTGTTAGGTTCAATGTTGATGGAGTTCCTCAGGCAAGTTCAGCAACAGTTACAGGGACTTCAGATATTGACGCAATAGGAATTAGAGCAGTAGACAATAATTCATTTGACGGAGAAATTTTTGAAGTTCAAATTTATGACACTCAAAATGGAACTTTGACTTCTAATATAAACACTTACTTAGCAAATATATAAAAATGGATAAAATTGTAAGCATTGATTTAAGCACCTCAACAGCTCCTTTAGTACAAGAGGTTAGAGGAAAAGACTACATTGAGTACGGGGACGCAAATGGCGAATGGAGAAACCTATACCCTCAGTTTTTAATTGACCTTTACTATTCAAGTTCTATAACGGCTGCAATCGTAAACGCTACTGCTGAAATGATTAGTGGAGAAGACATTGTAATAACAGATGAAGAAGATAGAGATGAAGAAGCAAGAGTTAAGCTTCAGAACTTTATGAATAATGCTAACGGAAATGAAACTTTACACGAGGTCTTGAAAAAGGTAGCATTTGACTTCAAGCTTCAAGGTGCGTTTGCTCTTAATATAGTATGGTCAAAAGACAGAACACAGATAGCTGAGATTTATCATATTCCTGTAGAAAAAATTAGATGTGAACGTCCTGACGAGTTTGGCAAGACTAGAGGTTACTATGTATCAGGAGATTGGGCAAATACAAGAATGAACAAGCCTTATAGAGTTCCTGCTTTTAATGTAAACGATAGAACTTCTCCTAATCAAATTTTATATACAGGGCTTTACAGTCCTAATATGAATTCTTATTTTACGGCTGACTACATTTCTTGTAATAATTGGAGTCTAATTGATTCTAAGGTGTCGCAATATCATTTACAAAACGTAAGTAATTCTTTCTCAGGCAGTTATATGATTTCCTTCGCGAACGGAATACCAACGGCTGAAGAACGTAGACAGATAGAACAAAGCCTTACAGATAAATTTACAGGAGAAAATAATGCAGGTAAGTTTATTCTTACGTTCTCAGACGACAAGACTAGAGTACCTGAAATAACTCCAATCAGTCCTGCTGATTTAGATAAACAATATATCGCACTAAATGATATGACGGTTAGTTCAATTTTAGCCGGTCATAGAATTACGAGCAAAACATTAATGGGCTTGGATAGTGCTAACGGTTTCTCAAGCAATGCAGACGAGCTTTTAAACGCTTCTAATTTTTACTTAAATACAGTTGTGATGCCGTTTCAAGGTCAAATCTTAAAAGTGTTACACAAGATATTCCAAGTGAACAATATGGATATGCCTGTTCAGTTTGTGCAACTTAAACCAATTACAATTCAATTTGATTCTAAGACTGTAAGGGAAGTTATGACACAGGACGAAATAAGGGAAGAAATAGGATTACCACCTTTAAATGAAGAAGAATCTGTTGAAATAAAAGAGGAGTTTGCTAAAGTTGGAATGATTGATGGAAAGCCTGTTTTTGATACCATAGATGAAGCCTTGGCAAGTGCAAAGACTTTAGGGTGCGAAGGCTACCACGAACACGATTATGAAGGCAAGACAGTCTATATGGCTTGTGAAGGACATACAGAAGCTACAGAGCTTTCAAAGTTCATTGAGGAGTTTGGAGAAGATATGCCTGAAGGATATGAAATTTTAAGTGAAGAAGAAGCTGAAGACGAAATAGAAGACTTTGACTTTGAATCTGAATTACATTCTGAATATTACGAATTTGCAAGTACAGGTTCAGCTTATCCAAACAAAAAGTCAGGACAAGACCAAAAAAGTAAACAAACAGATTATGTAGATGATATTTATAGAGTGCGTTACAGGTATACAGGAAGTCTAACAGGGGAAAGAGAATTTTGTAAAAAAATGACTAATACAAATAAAATATATCGTAAAGAAGATATTATTGCTATGGGTAGTAAACCTGTTAACAGAGGATGGGGAAAATATGGTGCTAATACATATAGTATTTGGAAATGGAAAGGGGGCGCACTATGTGAACATAAATGGTTCAGAATCATTCTAGTACAAGAAGGCAAAAGACCTAAAAATTCAGATAAAATAATAACATCAACAGAAGCGAAAAGCAGAGGGGTTAAACTTCCTAGAAATGCAAAAGAAGTATCAGTAGCTCCTCACGATATGCCTAATCACGGATTTGTAAATCCTGAGTTAATCGCTAAATATAAAAATGTATAACTATGAGCTATGTACTATTCATTTCAGAAGACAAATTAAAGGACTCTACGGCTATTAACTTAAATGTTGATGTAAATATATTACTTCCGTATGTCCGTCAGGCACAGAAGCTCTATGTGGAAACTAAGATTGGAACAGATTTAAGCAATAAATTAAAATCATTAATTCAAGCAGGAACAATAGGAGATGTTGCAAATGCAGCTTACAAAACTTTAGTTGATGATTATATTGGCGATATGCTGCCAAATTGGGCATTTTACCACTGTATTCCTTTTTTAAGATTCAAGATTGAGAACGGGAACATATATAGCAAAACAAGCGAAACTGGGAATAGTTTAAGTACGGAGGAAGCTCAACATTTGCGAGAAGAAGTTAGAAATACAGCCGAATACTATACAGAAAGACTAATAGATTATATATGTAATAATAACTCTTTATTTCCTGAATATAATACGAACACAGGGGCAGACGTAGATCCTGATAGAAACGCATACTACAATGGGATGAATCTTGAAAGACCGACACAACAAGGAACAAGACTTACTTTAAGAAACTTTTTAAACGCTTCTGATTAATGAAGAAACACTACAAGACAAAACCAATTAACATAACTAAGCTAAAATCCTATTTGGATAAGAAGCCTAAAAATAAAACAAATGAAAGCAGTACAAGACAGTCTACAAGTAGGACTAGCAAATAGTACAGCAATAGGGTTAAGTCTAGGACAAGCTAATCAAGTTTTAACACTTGTTTCGTTAGTTTTAGCTATAACTTTTACTATCTACAAATTCATTAAGTATGATAAAAAAAAATGATAAACCTCTTATTGATTAGAGATACATTCTCAGAAGAATCAACTTTAGGCGAACTCTTTATAAATGGAGAAAGGATTTGCGATACTTTAGAAAGACCGTACTTTAACAACCTAAAAAATATTAGTTGTATTCCTGAAGGTAACTACAAAGTAAGACTTAGACTTCCAAGAGAATCAGCTACTAGAGATTATGTTCATTTGCTAGTTCAAGATGTTCCTGATAGGGATTGGATATTATTTCATAGAGGAAACTTTCCTAAAGATACAAGCGGTTGCATTCTAGTGGGACTTGGAAGTAAACAGGACTTTGTTAGTAACTCTACGTTAGCTATGGACTTATTAATCAAAGAAATAATACATTTGGGGGGTGAAAATATTAATTTAATAATCAAAAATAAATAATTATGAAAAAGTTTTTTCAAAAGTACCTTATCGGACAGATGTTAAAGTCAAAGAAATTTTGGTACGCAATCAGTTC
>Ga0308014_1000182_pt1 | contig 17114 bp, 10 predicted proteins | sample Neamet229_FD_203154 | JGI IMG/M metagenome (GOLD analysis project Ga0308014, IMG submission 203154) | Marine microbial communities from water near the shore, Antarctic Ocean - #229 | ecosystem: Environmental > Aquatic > Marine > Unclassified | place: Southern Ocean | collected 2014-07-28 | reverse complement strand
GAAAAGTTGCCCCTGAACACTGCCCGCTCTCCCCGCCAACATAGCAACACGTCATTCCCCCACTCCGAAGTGGCGTTTCGGCAAGGTCTGGATCATGGTAATTTGGGTTAGCGAACTGCCGGACGTCGAAGGATAAACCGGATGAAGGCAGCGTGCGTGAACTCGAGGCAAATGTTACCATCGACCACCGAGGACGCGAACCAAAACCCAGTTACCCATGCTTTGATCCTGGAAATCCGGGAAATGAACATTTGCTTGCCGCTTGTATTGTAATTCTTTCTGGAAAGTTAAATATCGAATTCCCCATTTCCTTGATGAATTTTGGAGTTTTCCCGCTAATTCTAAATTTAGCGCCCGACGTTTTCCTTTTATCCTGTCGAGTTTTCCATTCGGCATAGTCATTGAACACATCGCTCGATCCTGTAGTAATCATGAAACATGGGTGAATCGTAACCGAAAACATTGCCCTAAATTCTCTGGTCTGATTCCACGCCTGCCGCTTTGTCAATCTTCTTCAATTCCTTCCAAAAGGAAATAAAGTCTTCAACACCTTCCTTTTTAACTTAGCTCCTCAGTGGCCGGACTTTCGGGACCACCTCAGTCCACCTCAATAGTTATGAAAACACTTTTAGCGTTATTGGTTTTTGCGTTCTTCTCTTCATTGCAGGCTGTCGTCGCGCTTATGCGTAAGAAGATTGTGGACTGCCCCCTACTAGATGGCTAATGCCCCATCTGATGTAGTCTCCGATGACCTCTTACAGTCCATTTTGGAGACTCCCTGCGTAGAAGTGCTTGCTCCAATACCTTTGTGTAGCACGGGTTTACAGCGTCAGCAAAGAAGCCCCCAGCAAGAGATTGGGCTCCCCTAAACCACCTGTATCAAAGGCCCACAACACCTACCGCGGCCCTTCTGCTCCCTCTCCACGCCAGAATCACTTCTTCTTTTTCTGCGAAAACAGCCACTCCCACATCTCCTCAGACTTCCAGGTGGGAGACCACGCCCCGTGCCCGACCCCCTTGAGTTCGGTATACTTCGGAGTGCCTCCGGCAGCCTTGATCGCCGCGATCATGTCCCGGGAGCGGCTCGCGTTGATGACGTTGTCCTTGTCCCCATGCCATGCCCAGATCGGGAGCTGCGCGATCACTTTCCCCATCGACTTGTCCCCACCACCACAAATCGGAACCGCCGCTGCAAACAAATCCGGCTTCCGTTGGATCGCATCCCAGGTCCCGTAACCTCCCATCGACAAGCCCATCGCATAAATGCGCTTCGTATCGATCTGGTTCTTTTCGTCCCCAAGAAACTTGTCCAGCACGTCAAACATCAGCCGCATCGAGGTCGAAGCTGCAGGCATCTTATGCTCGAGAGTGGACCAAGGAACATCCACCCAAAGCTTCCCCTTGGGAACTTGGCCCGCGATCACGTATGCGCCCCGGTCCGTGAACACGCCGGCAGCGTCAAATGCCTTGATCGCACCTGCGTCCCGAATCTGACCCAGGTTGTCGTCTCCCCGCCCCCCCGCACCGTGGTAAAACACAATCAACGGATACTTCTTCCCTAGCTCCACCTTATCGGGTGCACGGAAACGATAATTCAGTTCTTCACCTTCGGAGTTTTTCCAAACCATCGGAGTGTATGTTTCAGGATCTGCACCCTGTCCCAAGCCCAATGAGGAACAAGCGAACAAGGTAATCAACGTTGTGGATAGTAGTTTCATCTAATGAGCGCGGGTAATCTGCGACCCGAAAACTAGGGCTCATCACCCCGCCCTGACGAGAAGAATCCCAATGAAATCAAAGGAGATGGGGTGAAAGTGCTCACGCTCGCTGATATGACCGCAAGGCGGAAATACGGTAAGTCTTTCAACTTCAATGAAGGAAGTTGGCTCCGGCGCCTGGGATCGAACCAATCCGCTATCGCTCCCACCATGGCCGCTTCGGGAAATTCTCTCAGCCAGGGCCAGAACATAGAGAAAACTCATCAGCACAAGAAGCCCCGTGGCAATACAACGCATCTTGCCTAGCAATGGATCCAAAGTCTCGGTCACGGGAAGACTCTGTGGACGCTGAGAATTCATTCGCAAGGGACTCCTTTCATGGTAAAAATCACTCATGCGATCATTTCTCATCGTTTTTCTTGGTGCCATCCCGGTGACCTCCTTCGGTCAAGTGGCCAATCAAGCCGTGCTTACCTTGGTGGACGAAACGGGCCTCAACGAAGTCGATATCGATCTCACGGTCTCGGGGTTTGGATCCTCCAATGACACCTCTGACCTCTCCGGAACAATCGAAGTGCAGCTCAATCTCTCACCGGCAACAGGTAATACGGACGAGATGACTATCCTGTCTGCGGACGTGACCGGCACCGACGTCACGCTTGAGTCCGGCAACTTCCTCGCGAGTTACTCCTTCGAAAGCAAAGATCTTGGCTTCACCGCTTTCACCCCCGTGGCTCCCGGCATCGTGGATCCTTCGAACGGCGAATTCGATGCCTCACAGCATGCACTCACCGTCAATCGCGGTATTCTTAAGGGCGAGGCCAGATCCATCCTCACAGGCTCTCTGGACATCCCAGACTTCAATTTTGCCGAGGTCAACTTCGTTGGCAGTGGAGATGGAACCGGATCTGTTTCCATCACTCCGGGCCGGATCGAAGGTCGCAAGCTCTATTTCAATGTCACTCTCGTATACCCGACCTTAATCGATCAACCCATTGAATCCGAAGATCTGCCGGTTGACGCCAGTGTCAAAATCGAGGGCACCCTCAAGGCCACCGGGGAAACCTTCATCGAATTTCCCGACTATCCGGATTGGGCCTCCGACGCGGGTGTGGGGGCGGCCAGCCAGAATGAATTTGGTCTTTCTCCCAGCACTCCCAATATCATCCTCTTTTCCCTTGGTTTCGATGAAACAAACTCCCCGGAGCAGCTCTTCGACTTCACCTCTGCAGGTGCCACGTTGAAGATCGGGCAGGATGTTGCTTTGGGAGGAGTGGAAATCCAATGGTCGGAAGACCTCATCACGTGGTCCCGTGTTCCCCAGGTCTCCATGGTGAGGGGGTCCAGTCTCATCAGTTTCGGTGACCCCCTCACGGAAGCCCCTACGATCAATATGGATATCACCCGCAAGTATCTTCGCGTGGTCAACAATCCCGGAGGGTAGTTTCTCCCAAGAACAAAAGAGGCGGCGAGTAGAACTGCAATCCAGCCCCCCCTCACCACGTATCTCCTGGCCCGTGGGATTCTCTTCTTCCCAATGATCGAAGCCACCCTTCCCAGGGCCTTGATCTTCCTGAAAGAAGATCTCGAGAGTGCTCGAAAAGATTTCTTCGAGTAATTTAGGACACCTCATGACCTAGAATGGCGGCTCCCACATCCGGCTGGGATGAGCGCGACCGTTTCGAGAGCTTTGTGAAGCCGAGAGAGCACAAAGGAAAAATACTTCTCTGTCATTCCCTGGAAACCCTCAATCAGCTAATCGAGGAAGCCAAGTGGGAGGAATCCTGATCTTTAGGCGGAGGCTAGATCAGCCTCAATCGCCTCCAGGACATCCTCTTCCGGCTTAAAGTCAGCCGCATGGTAGGAACTCCGGACCAAGGGGCCACTCGCCACATGTCGGAAGCCTTTCGCCAGCGCGATTCCCTTCCATTCATCAAACTTTTCCGGTGTCACATACTCCACCACAGGAAGATGCATTTGGGTCGGACGAAGATACTGCCCCAATGTCAAAACAGTGACATCGGCTGCGCGAAGATCATCGAAAGCCCGCTCGATTTCCTCGGGTCGTTCACCCAGACCGAGCATGATTCCACTCTTCGTCGCGATCAAACCGCCGGCCATCTCCTTTGCTTTCTTGAGCACCGAGAGCGAACGGGAATACTGCGCCCTGCTCCGCACAAGCGGCGTGAGGCGCTCCACCGTCTCAAGGTTGTGATTAAAGATATGGGGACGGGCCTTCATTACCAATTCTAGTGCCCAGTCCTTGTCATTAAAATCAGGAACAAGCACCTCGATGATGATCCCTGGATTGGTTTCACGAACAGCTTCAATCGTCCTCTGAAAGTGCTCGGCACCTCCATCCTTGAGATCGTCCCGGGCCACCGCAGTGATGACCACATGGTTCAAATTCATCCGCTTCGTCGCCTCTGCCACGCGGGAGGGTTCATCTTCTTCAAGAGCATCTGGCTTGGCTGTCTTGACCGCACAAAATCCGCAAGCCCGGGTGCATTTCTCACCCGCGATCATGAAGGTAGCAGTCCCTTGCCCCCAACATTCCCAGCGATTCGGACATTGGGCCTCCTCACACACCGTAACCAGATTGAGGTCGGTGATCATGGACTTGGTATCCCAAAAGACAGGATTGTTAGGCAGACGAACTTTGATCCAACTCGGCTTTTTCTCCAGATGCAGTGATGCATCCATTTTCATCCGGGGACCGAAATTCCTGCCGCTTCCGCAACCGCTCATGCCGCTAACTACTCCCTGACGAGCCCAAGTGCAATGCCCGATCTTCCTGTCCTGGGCTCAAAGCCGACTTATTGGCTCTCGAGCTTTTCAGTGGGATACCGATCCGTCCAGAGAGGAGCAAAGGGCCTCTTGCTTTGGGGGACAATTAATCCCGTGTCGGTTTCTTTCTCCTAGTTCTCCCACCATTGGGATTTCTCCTGAACTGTCGTCTTGACGAGCCCTTGGCATATTTCCCTTCGGGAAAGATTCCCGCGCCCGGGACGGTCAGGGGAAAGAGATCACTTATCGGAAGGTTTCGATCTTCCGGTAAAACGCTCCAACGTGTCCGGCTCGATATAAGCACTCAACAACATCTTTTCCCGAGGTCCTGATATTCTTGAAAGTGGTGGTCCCGGTCAACCAAATCGCCTCATCGCTGTTCTTGTCCTTAATTACTCTGAACCAACTCGCATGCAGCTCGGGAATGAAGCCAGACGGATCTTTTATTTCAGCCTCGATTTCTAACCAACATCTCGGCTTCACTGACTTTTCCTTGGGTCCTTAAACCTAAGAATCCAGAGTCTGTTGGATCTGGGCCACGATCTCCTTGATCTCAATCCCGATGAACCACTTGAGCGGAGCGCAACCCGGAAAATGAGAATAAGACGGCAGTAGAAAGCAACGCGGACAACTGCACCTTTTCATCGCCTCAATAGATTGAAGGAAAATCGCATGGCACAGCCCCCAACGAGGGACCTTCTAAAGTCAGTTCGCAGACCGATCCCGCTTGCAAGGTGGGCATCGAAGCCTCGGGGACTCCCCCTCCGTCCTAAACCATCGCCGCAAGTCGCTGGCAGACTTTCTCGACATTTTCACGGGAGTTGAAAGCAGAGATCCGGAAAAAACCTTCCCCTGCCGCACCGAAGCCGGCTCCGGGAGTCACAACAACCTGCGCCCCTTCGAGCATCTTGTCGAACATCCCCCAACTGCTGACACCCTCGGGACATCCAACCCAGACATAAGGAGCATTTTCACCGCCCCAAACCTTGAGTCCAAGTCCTTCGCACGCTTCACGAAGAAGCTTCGCATTGGTCATGTAGTGTTTTACCAATTCCGCCACTTCTACCTTCCCGGCCTCGGAGTAAATCGCCTCCGCTCCGCGCTGCACCGGGTAACTGGCACCGTTGAACTTGGTGGAGTGACGACGTCCCCAAAGCTGCTTGAGAGGAATTCTTTCTCCCGAAGCGCTACTGCCGGTGACCGTTTCGGGAATCACGGTAAAGGCACAACGCACTCCTGTGAAACCACCGTTCTTCGAAAAGGATCTGAACTCAATGGCGCACTTGTGGGCACCCTCAATTTCATAGATCGATCGTGGCACCGAAGAATCCTGTACGAAAGCCTCGTAAGCGGCGTCATAGAGAATCACCGCGTCGTTCTCGAGCGCATACGCCACCCATGCCTCCAACTGCCCTCGCGTTGCAGTCGTGCCCGTCGGGTTGTTTGGATAGCAAAGATAGATGAGATCGACTTTCTCCTCTGGGATGGCGGGAATGAACCCGTTCTCAGCAGTGCACTTGAGATATACCAACCCCTCATATTCTCCTGCTTCATTTGCCTCACCCGTGTTTCCGGCCATGACATTGGTATCGACATAAACAGGGTAAACCGGATCTGTCACCGCGATCCTATTTCCCTGACCAAAGATATCGAGAATATTTCCGGAATCGCACTTCGAACCATCGGAAACGTAAATGTCTCCGGCATCAATCCCAAGACCATCGTAGGCATGATTCACGATGGCTTCGCGAAGGAATGGGTATCCCTGTTCGGGACCATATCCGCGAAAAGTTCCACGATTTCCCAGTTCATCGACCGCCTTCTTCATCGCCTCCCGCGCCGCAACCGGAACCGGCTCGGTCACATCACCAATACCACAACGAATGAGACGCTTTGCCTTTTCCGGCTCAGCGTCGGTGTAGAGGTTCACGCGGCGTGCGATTTCGGGAAAAAGATAACCTGCTTTGAGCTTCTGGAAGTTTTCGTTGATGCGAGCCATGACGAGGAGGGAAATAAACGCAGCTCTTGAAACCCGCAATGCTAATCACTCTTCGAGAGTCACCTTGAGCCTGAAGAATCGTAATTCGGAGGCCTCTGCAATCTCCAGCGAAACCCTCTCAAACTCCGAGTTGACCGGACTTGGACTTCCCTCAACGACCACCCCCGTGACCTCATTCCAGCTTCCGGCCGCCAAGTTCGAAGACGCCTCAACCTCGTAAGTCAAAGCACGATTTTGCGCCTCTATCCGCCTTAGAAAACTAACAACGACTCCCGATGAGGTCTCGGTGACTGAAGGAAGGAGCCTTTCTCCCGTCGACACCTGGACCACCGATGCCAACTCCGGATCTCCCCCAAAGGCATACTCGTGAAGGTTAGCAATTCCGTCCCCGTCAGGGTCGGAAGTTTGCCCGCTTTCGATCAACATCGACGACCACGAAAGATACGACTCAATCACTTCCAACTCAACTACCTCCGTAACCTCATCGAACTCGTCCGCCGAAAACGTCACATCTGAAGTAAAGCTCCCTGGCAACTCAGGAGTAAAAGTAAGAAAAAGCGAACTACCGGTGTCCGTCAAAAGTCCTCCTCTTCTGGCTTCCACCAAAGCCCCCGATCCAGAAGCCACCCACCTCGATCCTGTGAGCGAAGTCCCGCTTGATGTCGGCAGTGTCTGTGAAAACTTGAGATTGTTTGCATCTTCCAGCAACCCGATGTTGGTAACCATGATCGGAATCGTAACCGAATACCCCGCTCGAATTACCGAAGGCACAGTCTCGGTGATAGCGAGAGTCGTGCGCGGCTTGATATTTCCTGGCACCGCTCGAGTCATGTGGTAACCCTCGGCTTCCATTCCCGCATTCAACAAGTCGATGTAGAATGGCACAAAGGTGTCAAAATTTATGATCTCGGTAGTGAATCTCGTCGTTTCGGTCCCAACCAACGAATGGGTTCCGACAATCGCCCCCCTTCCATCCACATCCACTAGCGACGGACTCCCCGAATCTCCGGCTTGGACGTAGGCGTCATCCGAATCACCGAATGAAAAAAGTTTGTTCTCCTTATAGATCCAGAAAAACCCCTCGGTCTTTTTGAGGGACGTCGTGTCTCCAATGGCAGTTCCCTGACCGAACTGGACCCGGCCTTGAAAAACTCCGCGCCCGGCACGGTGGGTCACCATGCCACTCTCATTGAGATGACCCAAAAAAATGAGTTCTTTCCCAACATAATGGGTCTCGGCAACACTCAGAAAAGGTTGGAAATTGATGCCGTCGCTTTCCGGAATCTCATTCTCCAGCGTTCCGATGAAAAGATCGCTTGGATCACCGTCATCATTGAGAATTGTATGGACCGTCCCAACCGCATAGGTCCGCACGATTCCATCTACCGTCACAAATCGGATACTCCCATTCACAGATGGTCGAAAATGGTAGGCTCCCACAAAGTGTTTCGGAGAAACCATGGTATATTGCCGACGAAGCTCCTCCGCCGTCTGGGTCGGAGAAAGATACCATCCCACTCCGGTCAAATCCGTGGCCGCATGGAAGAAATTAGGATTCGGCTTCGGAGCAACCGGAAAGCCCACAAAGCGGTCGTGGCGCGTGCTTGCATAATCTCGAACAATAAGACCAGGAGAAAGCTGTGTCAGAAGAATAAATAGAGCGGGCACCTTCATGATTCAGGACTTGCTACCGGAGAAATCCCGTTTCTCTGCAAAGAGAGGCCTCAACAGGGCACCTCCGGCAACCTGCTTTCGATGTGAAATGGGCGCAGATTCCCTCAGATCAAGGCCGGCAAGTATCCTTTTGAAGGAATTCATAAGGTTCGTGGACAACGCTGAGATGGGGGATCTGGTTTCATTTTTAGAAATGAGGTTACCAGAGGTGCCCACTATAGCGCTCTGAGGACAAACATATCCATAATCTTCGGAAAAACAAATCCATGTATCCAATCCCCACCCATTCCTCGATGAGAACGGTTCGGAGCACTCTCTTTCTCCAACTAGGTGACCGAACTCACTTGTATCACGAGCCTGCACGTGACACTTCCGTCACTTCCTCCAAATCCACCGGAGGGTCTCCGGAAAAACCACCCCTCCGTGCTTCCCATTGTGCTCCCCTTTTCCTCCCACAAACTTGTAGTCATACTCGCGAAACTTCAGCGCCTTCTCCATCTGTAGATTCGATAGCCACCAATTCCCGTGCGGGTTATCTAAATCATTCTCCCCGTCCTGAAGAAATACCCGGATCTCCCGTTTGTCCTCCTTGCGGATCAAGGCTGGATAGACATGCCCTCCCCGAATATTCGTAAAACTACCAATGTGGCTGATCACCTTTTGAAACAGATCAGGCCTCTCCCACGCCACCGTAAAGGCGCAGATCCCTCCGGAACTCATTCCACAAATCGCCCGCTTTTTTGGATCCTTTGTCAGGTTCAATGACTTCCCCGCTTCCGGCAAAATCTCCTTTTCTAAAAACTCGGCGTACTTGGGACTCAAGGTGTCGTATTCCACACTCCGGTTACTCCCCTTCTTGTTCTTCCAGCCCTGACTGCCCTCGATCTTGTCGGTGAAAATACCCGGATTCAAAAAGATCCCCACGGACACGGGAATCTCATTCTTTGCGATCAAATTATCCATGACCACAGTCGCTCGGATCTGTCCGTCTTCCTGCACGTAGGCGTGACCATCCTGAAAAACGATCACGTTCGCAGGCTTCGCCGCATCATACTGTGCCGGCACGTAAAGATAATACTGCCTCAAGGTTCCCTCAAACACCTCACTCTTCCACTCATGCCTCGTGACCTTTCCCAGGGGCACCCCTTCCTTCCTCTTCGAGTCCAGCCCTAATTCGTAAGTCTCCCCAAACCCCGCTCCAACCATCACCCCTATCAACAAAATCTCTCTCAACATTCCCCAGTCCTACCTCATCCTCCTCAACGTGTAAAAACTCTTCCACCAGAGAGCTCTCCTTCCCGAACACCCCCCCCAATTGAATACTCCTCGTTGAAGATTCGATCCCTTCTCTTGTAAAGAGTCCTGCAAAAGATCTCCCAAATCGAAAAATAAATCGCCATCTTTCGATAATAGAATCGTTAAACAATAGGACTCATGAAAACGCTGCTGCTTCTACTCACCTTCGCCCTCCCCCTGCTCGGAGCCACCCGACTCTCCCTGAGCGATCAAACCATCGAGCCGAAAACCAAAATCGAACTCGTTTTTGACAAGGCCATGGTCGCGCCTGAAGCCGTCGGTGAAGGCCTCGACAAAACAGTCGAAAACACCCTTCTCACCATCAAGCCAGCCTGGAAGGCCAAGCTGGTCTGGCGCTCCCAGAACATTGCCAAACTCGTCCCTCAGGAAGCCCCAAAGGTCGGCACACAATATCAGTTCTCCCTGGCCAAGGCCCTCAAGTCCCTCGACGGCACCATCATCCCCGCCCAAGAGTTCAAAGCAGCCTCATCCGAATCATTCCGCATCGTCCGGACCCGCCATATCGGCTCCGTTCGGACTGGCGGCCGTTTCCTTCTTTTCAACGACAACGTCAACCCGGTCACCGCAGCTCCCTTCTTTCAGTTCGTCAGCCCTGAAACCAAAGACCAGAAATCCCAGGTCATCGCAGCCCGAACCCGCAAAGCCACCTGGGGAGACCTCGGCAGCCGGTATTACTACCAACCCAACTGGCAGGAACGGTTCACCGAAAAGTCCCTCCGCAACGCCAATCCGGCACCTGCGGACTCACAGGTGATCAAGCACGCCGTCGTCGTAGAGCCCGTAACGCCCCTCCCCATCGGCAATCAGTGGTCCCTCCGCCGCCTCGCGGCCCTCCCCAACGCCTCCGAAACTTCTGCCGTCAAGGAAATCAATCACTACATCATCGGAAACGTCGTCCCCTTCACCGCATCTTCCATCTACCCTGCCACCACCCCCGACCACCCCCGGACCGTCCGCATCTCGCTCAACCAATCCCTCCCTCTCGATCTCAAACCCGCGGACTTTCTCAAGCACCTCAAATTCAAGACCGAAATCAAAGAACTCAAGGCAGTCTTCGATCACCGCCGTCAAAACGTCACCCTTCAGGGAAACTTCGCCGACCGCGACACTTACAATCTCACCCTCGCCAACTCTCTCCACTCAGCGGACGGCCTGCCCCTCTCACAGACTCTCATCAAGACTCTCAAATTCACTCGCCTTTCTCCCAACATCATTCTTCCCAGCCACGACGAATCCCAACTCGCACGCGGCACCCGCACCTACCAAATCCAATCAATCAACAACCAGTCGCTCCGCCTCCGCATCAAGCGCCTTTCACCAAAAGATCTCATCCGCACCTCCCTCGGCTACCGGCACTACACCGGCAACGGTCCCGATAACAAACGCATCAAAACCCGCATTGCCCTCCCTTTCGAACTCATCACCGGCAAAGTCGTCGCCGACGAGAAAATTACCATCAACACCCCGCTCGACACCACCCACACCCACACCATCAATTGGAGTAACTATCTTCCGAAAAATCAAAACAGCGGCGCTTTCTTCGTCTCGATCACCGGTACCAAGGCCGACCACCCCGACCTCAAACGCTCCAAGGAAAAAATCGTCCAATCCCTCGTTCAGCTCACCGACATCGGCCTCGCCTGGAAGCTCACCGACGACTCAGCTCTCCTCTACGCCTACTCCTGCGAAACCGGCAAGGGCCTCCCCGGCGTCGAGTTCGCCCTTTTCGGTGAAGATGCCCTTCCCTTCGAAAAAGCCAGCACCGAAGCCGACGGCACCGCAACCCTCCCCCGCAATGAGAAACACCGTCAACTCCGCGCCCGATTCAAGGGCGACACCATCATCATCCCCTTCGATGACGCCCTCCCCACCGTCTCAATGTGGCGATTCCCCGTCAACTTCGAGCGGGGCAAGGCTCCCCACAACCGTCGCCTCGTTGACCTCTTCACGGATCGAACTCTCTACCGCCCCGGCGAAACCATCCACCTCAAGGGCCTTGTTCGTCATCTGAAAAAAGACAACCTCCACCTCCCCACTTCCATCAAACCAAAGATCACCATCTCCGACCCCATGCGTCGCGTGATCCTCGAGAAAGATCTGACGCTCTCGACCACGGGATCTTTCGACCTCACCCACACCCTCCCGGAAAACACCGTCGGAAACTACAAATTCACCCTCTCCTGGCCAAAGGAAATTGAAGCTGCCGAGGGCATCGAAGACTACTGGGAAAAACGAGCCGCCAAAAAATCAGCCACCTTCACCCATCGCGTCTCTGTTCAGGAATTCAAACGGAACACCTTCGAGCTAGAATCCACCCTCACCGACAAACTCGCTTACTCTCTTAACGCCAAATATTTCCAGGGCACCCCTCTCTCGAAAGGCAAAGTCCGTTGGTATTTCAACGCCAACCCCACCGGATTTTACCCGCCCAATCACCGTGACTTCCTCTTCGGCGATCATCGCGGATACGATCCCGATTACTGGAATCACTACTTCGGCTACACCGATGACAATAACTCCACCGACCGTAAAGGATCACACTCAGAAAACGGCGAAACCGAACTCGATGACTCCGGCAAGCTCGCCATGGACTTCCAACTCCCGGATCTCAAGTTCCCGACGCCACGCCGCACTTCTGTTCAAAGCGAAGTCATGGACGCCAACAGTCAGACACTTGGTTCATTTACTGCCACCACCATCCACTCGTCTGACTTCTACCTCGGCCTCCGCCGCCAGGACCAAATCACCCGCGTTAACAAGGAAATCCCCTTCCAAATCGTCGCCGTGAATCAGAAGGGCCAACTCCACACCGCCCCCATCAACGCCACTCTCACTGTCGAACGCGAGGTTAACACTCAGACCAAATCAAAAGCTCCCAACGGACGCATCGTCATTAAAAATGAAGCGTCCCTCGTCCCCCTCTCCACTCGTGGGATTACTCTCCCTGAAGGAAAGCTCGACCTTCCCTTCACCCCCACTGAATCAGGCAAACACTTCTTCACCCTCACCACCAAGGACGCCTCCGGCCGTGCCATCAAGACCATCGTCACCCGCCAAGTCTACGGCACCGACGAATACCCCTGGGCCTACGAAAACGGGATGCGCATCAAACTCGTCCCCGAGAAGAAACGTTACCTCCCCGGTGACACCGCCCGCATCCTCGTCCTCTCCCCCATCGAAGGCGAAGCTCTCATCACCGTCGAACATCAAAAAGTCACCCGAAAGTTCCGCACCCAACTCACCCTCGACAATCCCGTCATCGAAATCCCCCTCAAAGAAGAAGACGCCCCCAACGCCTTCGTTTCCGTCCTCGTCATCAAAGGCTCGGCCGATTCCAAACGCAAAAGCCCCGAGCCCCAACTCCGTCTCGGTTACTGCGAACTCACCGTTGATCCCTCCTCTTCCCGCCTCAATGTTGATCTCGCCACCACCCAAAGCGAAACCCGCCCCGGTGAAATGATCGAGGTCTCAGGGACTGTCCTCGGCCACAAATCCCAACCTGTCTCCGCCGCCGAAGTCACTTTCTACGCCGTCGATGAAGGCACTCTCGCCGTCATGGGATACGACAACCCGGATCCCCTCTCCCACTTCCACCAACCCCGTGTGCTTCGCATCCTAAACGGAACCTCGCTCAACAACTTCATCCCCGAGTCCGTCAAGGAACGCATGTTCGGTAACAAAGGCTTCATCATCGGCGGCGGTGAGGCCGACGCGCTTTCAGCGAGGGGCGAAGATGAGCAGGATCCAGCCCGCTCCGACTTTAACCCGACCGCCACCTGGATGCCCACGCTGATCACCGGCAAAGACGGCTCCTTCAAGGCCCGCTTCAAAGCCCCCGACACCCTCACCCGCTACCGCCTCATCGCCGTCGCCCACCACGGCACCTCCCGCTTCGGCACCGGCCTCGGCGAGGCCCTCGTCAACAAGCCCGTCATGCTCGAACCTTCACCCCCTGCCTTCGCCCACGAAGGCGACCGCATCCGGGTCAAAGCCCTCCTCCAAAACACCACCAACACCCTCGGCGTTTGGAAAGTCTCCCTCAAGCTAGACTCCACCACCTCCTCCGCTGACCAAATTCTCACTTCCGACGTTCCTGTCGAAGCAAAGGGCCAAGCCACCGTCGAATTCGACGTCACTTTCGCCAACACCGGCACCGCCAAATGGACTTGGACCGCCGTCCCCTCTGCCACTGGCTGGGGACCAACACCACCCACGGACATCGCTAGACTCTCCGACTCCGTCGAATCCACCTTCGAAGTCCGCTACCCCATGCCCCTCCTCCGCGAGGTCCAATTCGTCACCTTCAACGACCCCGCCAAACAGCACAACCTCCTCGATGGTTTCTCCAAAGAACTCGCCGAAGGCCGCGGCCACCTCGAAGTTGAATTCGCCCGCTCCCGCCTCCTCGAAGCTGCCGGAGCCATCGACTACCTCCTCCGCTACCCCTACGGCTGCGCCGAGCAAACGACCTCCTCCACCATCCCCTGGATCGCCGCCAAAAACCTCCGCCACCTCTCTCCTGGCTTCCAGAAAAAGTCCGTCACCGAAATCGACAAAGCCATCCAAGCCGGAGCCGACCGCCTCCTCGGCATGCAAACTTCCGATGGCGGCATCGCCTACTGGTCCGGCGGCCGCACCTCCTCTGCCTGGGCCACCTCCTACGCCGCCCTCGGCCTCGTCATGTGCCAGGAAGCCGGAGCCAATGTCCCCCAATCCTCCCTCGATCAACTCGCCAAATTCCTCTCCTCTAGCCTCCGCGGCATCACCGGAATCAAGTCCGACTACGACGCCGAAAACTACGCACGCAGCCTCTACGTTCTCGCCCGCCTCGGCAAACCCGAGCACGCCTATCAAGCCAAGCTCCACGAAAAATTTAAGAACGACGAATTCCCTCGTTCCGCACGGGCTTTCCTTGCCCTCGCCGTCCATGCCTCAAAACGACCTATGTGGGGAGAAATCCTCATCCTCCCTGTGAAATCTGAGCCCGCCACCGGCTACTGGATGCCTTCCCAAAATTCCGACGCCTTCGAACTCCTCGCCTGGTCCACCGTCCAACCTGACTCACCCGAATGCGAAGCTGCTCTCACAAAACTCCTCGCCAAACGTTCCCGGCACGGCCACTGGAACACCACCTGGAATAACGCTTGGTCCCTCCTCGCCATGAGCACCTACGCAAAGACCCACGAAACCTCCAAAGAAGATATCCACCTCATCATCCAAACCTCCGACGGCCCTCAAAAAGTCACGATCCCCAAAGACAAAGCCTCCCACACCGTCAAACTCCCCCTCGAAGGTGGCTTCAAACTCCTCGCCACCTCCGACGCCCGCACCTACGTCCACACCACTCTCGCCTCAAAACCAAAAATCGCGCCGGTCCAACCCGTCTCCAAAAATGGTCTCTCCGTCATTCGTACGTATGAGCGCGTGAAATCCGACGGAACCTCCGAACCTTTGACCGATCCCAAGGTTGGTGACCTCGTTAAAATCACCCTCACTGTCTCCCTCCCCGCCCGCGATATGCGCTACCTCGCCATCGACGACCCCCTTCCCTCATCTTTTCAGGCTATCAACACCGACTTCCAAAGTCAGGCCGGTCGCGTGAAGGACAAGAGCAACTGGAGCGTCTCCCACCAGGAAGTCCGCATGGATCGAGTCCTCTTCTTCGTTGATCACCCCCGACGCTCCAGCAACGCCACCATGACTTACCATGCCCGAGTCACCCATCCGGGCGAAATCTTCGTCCCCTCCACCAAAGTCGAGGAAATGTATGACCCCGCAAGCTTCGCCCTCGGAGCCACTCAAAACCTCACCGTAAGATGACCCCGCAAGGAACCCCAACGGAGCGCACTCAATCAAGGCATCGCCCTAGATTGATCATCGACCCGCCCCATGGGCAAGCTCATTGCTCCGCTTCCCTCAAAGCTCACCTGACGCCCTCTCCACAAATCCCGCCTTGCTTCTTCCACAAACTAAAATTTAGTGAAGATTCGCGTCGATTCGCCATCCCCTTCATTCATAATCATCTCATGAAAGTCCTTCCTCTTTTCTTCCTGACCGCCACCGCCCTCTTCGCAGCGCCCCAAATCAAGATCACTCCCACCTTCGAAAACCAAAAACTCAAACTCCCTGTCGCCCTCGCCATCCCATCCGACAACTCCGAACGACTCTTCCTCGTCCAGCAGTTCGGCAAGATTACGATCCTTCCCACGGACCGCACTTCGTCCAAGGAAATTACCTTCCTCGATCTCACGGACCGCCCTCTCATTGAAAAGGAATTCGAAGAAGGCCTCCTCGGCCTCGCCTTCCACCCAAACTACGCCAAGAACCGTAAGTTCTACATCTACTATACCCTTCAGGATCCCAAGCACACCGTGATCAGCGAAATGCAGACCTCGGCCACCGATCCCAACAAGGCCGACCTCTCCACCGAACGCGTCCTGCTTGAAATCCCCCAACCTTTCTGGAACCACAACTCAGGTAACATCCTCTTCGGACCCGACGGCTACCTCTACATTTCCATCGGAGACGGCGGCAAATCCAACGACCTCCAGCGGTTCTCTCAAAACACTTTCGTCTACAACGGAAAAATTCTTCGTATCGACGTCAACACCCGTGCCGGAAATCGACCCTACGGCCTCCCGGACGACAATCCCTTCCTCAACAAGCCAGGTCACCATCCCGAAATCTTCGCCCTCGGCCTTCGCAACCCCTGGGGCCTCACCTTCCACCCTGCCACTAAGGAACTCTGGGCCGCCGACGTCGGCCAAGGCGCTTGGGAAGAAATCAACATTATCAAGAAAGGCGGTAATTATGGTTGGTCTTTTGAAGAAGGCACCCACCCCGCCAATGCCCGCGATGACCAGCCCTCTAAGGCAATAAAATTCATCGACCCCATCCATAAATACGACCGCCTCAGCGGCATCTCCATCACCGGCGGACTTCACTATCGCGGCAAAGCCGTCCCCACCCTTCAGGGCCAGTATCTCTATGGCGACTGGGGATTCGGCAGCCTCTGGGGCCTCGGATACGAAAATGGAAAAAAGACGACCAACACCAAGATCTTCGCCCGCACCAAGGAGAACGAAAAATTCCGCCCCACCGCCTTCGTCGAAGATGCTGAAGGCGAACTTCTTATCCTCTCCCACGATCACAAAATCTACACCCTCTCGCCCAAAAAATAGCTCATGAAATGATTCGTCGCCCGTCCATCCCGCGCTTTGCTCCATGGCTCATTCTCCTCCCGCTCCTTCCCCTTTTGGGACCTCTGCCGGAAAAGTTGCAGGACCCGCCGGAGCCGCACGGGGTGCTTTTGGATCGTAACGGAAAAGAGCTCACCCACTTCCCGCGCGAAGACTACTTCCGCCACCAACCGGCCTCACTCGACGAGATCCCAGACCACCTCATCAAGGCCACCCTTGCTGCCGAGGACAAACGCTTCTTCGAACACCCCGGCATCGACTACGCCGCCACCGCCCGGGCATTGTACGAGAACACTCGTAGTATCCGCATTACCTCCGGAGCATCCACGATCACCCAGCAACTGATCAAGATCTCCACTCCGAAGGAAAACCGGACCTTCTGGAAAAAAACCTCTGAAATCTTCACCGCCCGCCGTCTCG
>Ga0308014_1000176_pt1 | contig 17381 bp, 17 predicted proteins | sample Neamet229_FD_203154 | JGI IMG/M metagenome (GOLD analysis project Ga0308014, IMG submission 203154) | Marine microbial communities from water near the shore, Antarctic Ocean - #229 | ecosystem: Environmental > Aquatic > Marine > Unclassified | place: Southern Ocean | collected 2014-07-28 | reverse complement strand
TATTTATTTGGTTCAATTTAAGCAATTGTTGTTTTTGCTTTTTATTGGTAAAAGCCAAAACAACTACCAACAATGCCAAAAGCATTCCCCATTTTAATATTTGTAAAACCTTTTTCATTAGTTAAGTATGTGTTTTATTGGCTCCACCAAAGTACCAATGTCGCCAGCCCCTAAAGTGAGCAAAACATCTAAATTTTCATCTTTCAATACTTTCAATAACTGTTCTTTACTACAGGTTTCTTTCTTTTTATTCGCACATAAATCCAATAACATTTTAGCATTCACCCCTTCAATTGGCTCTTCCCTTGCAGGGTAAATATCCAACAAAACAAGTTGGTCGGCTAAGGATAAAGAATCGGCAAACTCTTGTGCAAAATCCTGAGTACGAGAAAATAAATGTGGTTGAAATACAACTGTAATTTCTCGTTCAGGAAATAATTGCCTAGCTGCTTTTATTGTCGAACTTACCTCTTCAGGGTGATGTGCATAATCATCAACATAAGCTAACTTTTCTGTATTGATATGTATATCAAACCTTCTATTTATTCCTTCAAAAGTGGACAGTCCCTTTGCAACATCTTCACACGACAAACCTAAATAACACGCAACTGCTGCAGCAGCAACTGCATTGCTTACATTATGTACACCAGGCAAAATAAATTCTAAATCAGCTTGCTTTTTTTCATAAGTCATTCCTGGCATAATATCTAAAGCTGTCATATCAAAAAGCATTTTACCTTCTTTTACCTTAATGTTTTCAGCAAAATAATCAGCTTTACTTGAAGCAGAATAGGAAAGTTTTGCACCATCTTCAGGAGTAGGGAAATCAATACTTATCGATTTTTCCACTAACAAAACTCCTTTTTGTTTTATTTGAGAAGCAAACTGCTTAAAGGCTTTATGCAAGTCAGCTTTATTTTCATAAATATCCAAATGATCGGCATCCACTGAAGTAATAATTGCAATATCTGGCTCTAATTGTAAAAACGATCTATCGTATTCATCCGCCTCCACAATAAGGATATTTCCTTTTTCGGCCAACAATAAATTTGTATTGTAGTTTTTACTAATCCCGCCTAAAAATGCAGTAGATTGTTTTCCTGCCTGTTTTAAAACATGGGCTAAAATTGCTGAAGTTGTCGTTTTACCATGCGTACCCGCAACCGCAATAGTGAAAGATTGCCTGCTTATCATTCCTAACACCTCAGCTCTTTTGTACAACTTAAATCCTTTTTCATTAAAGTAATTTATTTCAGGATTATCAGCCGAAATTGCAGGCGTATAAATTACTAATATTTCATTGTAAGTTGCATCCTTCAAGGATTGAGGAATATGTTCCACCCCATCAGTATAATGAATTTCTATCCCTTCACTTTCCAGTTCCTTACATAGTTTTGATTGTACTTTGTCATACCCACAAACCTGTTTACCCTTAGCATTGAAATAGCGTGCCAAAGCACTCATGCCTATACCGCCAACACCAATTAAGTAAATATGTTTATATAAATCTAGGTTCATTTTTTTAAACTCAATGCGATTTCTGCTATCTTATCAGCTGCATCTTTCACAGCTATTTTTTTAATATTACTACTTAAGCTAGTCTGTAAACTTTTATCTTCAACTAATTCGATTAGCGTACTTACAAGTTTACGGCTTGCCTCCTTATCCTGAACAAGCAGTGCAGCATTCTTATTAACTAAGGATTGTGCATTTTTATGTTGATGATTTTCAGCTACATTTGGGGACGGAACCAAGATGATTGGCTTGCCCACACAACACAATTCCGAAATAGCAATTGCCCCAGCACGCGAGATAATTACATCAGCAGCAGCATAAGCCAAATCCATTTTTTTTATAAAAGTATATGCTTGAATTTCTGGCACATTTATCCCAGAAATAACCTCCTGTGATTTGTCCTGAAAAGAGATTCCTGTTTGCCAAATTAAATTCACATCAGCTGTTTTAAAATCATCAATATTTTCAGCAATTGCATTGTTTATCGTGAGCGCACCCAAACTACCACCCATAACCAAAACAGTTGGTTTTGAACTATCTATATTGAAGAATTTTCTACCTTTCTCTACCTTAGCATCAAACCCTAAAATATCCTCACGGATAGGGTTTCCTGTAACAATCAACTTTTCAGATCCAAAAAAGCGTTCCATATCATCATAAGCTACACATACTTTTTGCACGTATTCCGAAAGAATCTTATTGGTAATTCCTGGGTAGGAATTTTGTTCCTGAATAAGTGAAGGAACACCTTTTTTTGCAGCTACAAAAAGTAAAGGGCCACTTGCATAGCCTCCCGTTCCAATAGCTAAATCTGGCTTAAATTGCTTAACAATTTTTCTTGCTTTTAGTAAACTACTTATCACCTTGAAAGGGAATAATAAATTACGTCTACTAAAGTTTCTTTGCAAACCACTAATCCAAAGTCCAACAATTTTATATCCTGCAGCAGGAATTTTTTCCATTTCCATTCTATCCTCAGCCCCCACAAAAAGGAACTCAACATCTTCTACTTTTTTTTCTATTGCTTTTGCAATAGCAAGTGCAGGGAAAATATGCCCACCAGTACCTCCTCCGCTAATGATTATTTTAAGCTTTTTCATAAATCCTATCTGTTGCATCTCTGCTTACACTTAATACTATCCCAATGGCAATACACGAAAATACAATTGAGGTTCCACCCATACTTATTAGTGGTAAAGTCTGCCCAGTAACTGGCATAATTTCTACCGAAACCAACATATTTATTAAAGCCTGAAAAACTAAAGAGAACATCAAACCAATAGAAAGCAAACTACCAAATACGCTTTCAATACGCAATGATATCCGAATGGCTCTAAACATTAAAATCAAATAAAATAACAAAGCCATCACCCCACCAAACAGACCATATTCTTCAATAATAATCGCATAAATAAAATCGGAAGAAGAGTAAGGTAAAATGCTTCTTTGTGTACTTTTACCAGGACCCACACCCGTTACTCCACCGTTTTGTATGGCTACTAAAGCCTGTGTTTGCTGAAAATCTTTTGTTTGTTCATCTCCTTCAACTTCAATAAAAAAACTATCAATACGACTAACCCAAGTAGCTGACCTAGGCATTATTTTTGTCCCTAAAGGCGTGTATTTTGCAGTTCCATAAATGGCAAGTGCTCCTATAAAAGCAAAGCCAATAATTCCTACAATAAATTTAAGACGAATTTTCCCTACAAACATCAACACCAATCCATTGATAAAAACCAAAGCTGCAGTGGAAAAATTATTGGGTAAAATTAAAGCACACACCAAAAGCAAAGGACCCAAAACATACCACAATAAATCCTTAAAATTATGCAGATAATCTCTTTGCTTGCTTATCTGCCTAGCCATATAAATAAGTATTGCCAACTTTGCTACATCAGAAGGTTGAAATTGTTGACCAGCAATTTGCAACCACCTTGAAGCTCCATTAATACTCACCCCTATAAGCAAGACCAAAACCAATAAAACAAGGCTAAACCAAAATCCTAATTGTCCTAGTTTTGAAAAGTACTTAAACTTGATTTTATGCACTACATACATAGCAATTAAACCAAGTAATAACTTAGTAATATGACTGAATAAAAAATGCCAACCAGCAGTACTATACACCACTAATACCGAAAACAAACACAAAACAAGAACTACTCCCCATATTGTTTTATCTCCTTCCAAATTGATATTTTTAATCCAAGAACTCATTTACAGATTACGCACTTGTTTTTTAAACTGGAAACCTCTATCCTCATAATTAGCAAACAAATCGAAACTTGCACAAGCTGGCGACAATAAAACAACATCCTCTTTATTCGCCAAAGCGTAAGACTGACTTACCGCCTCTTGCATATTTGAAGCCTGAACAATAGTATCTACTTTACCTGTAAAAGCATCAATGATATTTTCATTATTTTCTCCTAAACAGATAATTGCTTTTACTTTTTCGTCTACCATATTGGCAAGCTCAGCATAATTATTTCCTTTATCAACTCCACCAACAATCCACACCACATCCTTTGTCATACTTTCAAGTGCATACCAACAAGCGTTCACATTGGTTGCTTTGGAATCGTTAATAAAATCGATACCGTGTACGGTAAGTACATATTCCAATCTGTGTTCTACATTTTGGAAATCAATCATTGCTTGACGGATAACGGTATCCCTTACTTCAAAAACTCTTGCTGCCATAGCGGCTGCCATTGAGTTGAAAATGTTGTGTCTGCCTTGTAGGGCTAATTCTTGCATGGTCATAGTGTTATTGTTTAAGTTAATTGTTATTTCGTTATTATTATAAAATGCTCCTTCTGCTTGCTTAGTTGTTAATGAAATTGGGATTTTTTTTGCTTTTGTTGTTAGTGCATTTAGCAGTGCGTCATCTGCATTATAAATCAATACATCTTGCTCGGTTTGGTTTTTAGTAATCCTGAATTTTGATTCTGCATACTTCTCCAGTTTATAATCATACCTATCCAAATGATCAGGGGTGATATTCAGTAATATTGCCACATCACTTCTGAAATTCTGAATTCCATCCAACTGAAAACTACTCAGTTCCAAAACGATATAATCATAATCGCGCTTGGATATGGATAGAGCAAAACCAACTCCTATATTTCCTGCAATCAGCACATCATACCCTGCACTTTTCAGCACATATCCTAGCAGTAAAGTAGTTGTGGTTTTTCCGTTACTTCCTGTAATTGCAGCAATTTTTGCCTTAGTATATCGAAAGGCAAATTCCACTTCTGAAAGGATTGGAATTTCTTTTGCAATTAACTGCTGAATCAAATCTACACCATCAGGAATTCCTGGACTTTTAATCACCTCATCTGCATTTAAAATCTGCTCATAGGTGTGATTTCCTTCCTCCCACTCAATCTCATTATTTAAAAGAACTGCTTTATTGTCATCCGAAATTATTCCTTTATCCGAAACAAAAACATCAAATCCTTTTTGCTTTGCTAAAACAGCCGCCCCAATTCCACTAATTCCTGCCCCTAGTACGACTATTCTTTTTGTCATTACCTCAATTTTAAAGTAACGACTGTTATAACTGCCAACATGATTCCAATAATCCAAAACCTTGTTACAATTTTACTTTCGTGCATTCCTAATTTCTGGTAATGATGATGCAAAGGCGCCATCCTAAAGATACGTTTCCCTTCACCATATTTCTTTTTCGTGTATTTGAAATATCCTACTTGCAATAGCACAGATACATTTTCAATAAGGAAAACACCACATAAAAATGGGATGAGTAATTCCTTACGGATTAGGATAGCAACTACTGCAATAATTCCACCTAAAGCCAAGGATCCTGTATCTCCCATAAATACTTGTGCTGGGTAAGAATTATACCACATAAACCCTACACAAGCCCCCACAAAAGCGGACATATAAATCACCAATTCACCCGTGTTGGGGATGTACATAATATTCAAATAATCAGCAGCAATAACATTACCCGACACATAAGCGAAAATCGTAAGTGTTGCCCCAATAATTGCGGATGTTCCTGTTGCTAAACCATCCAAGCCATCCGTCATATTTGCACCATTGGAAACTGCCGTAACAATAATTACTACCATCAAGATAAAGAATATCCAAGCGTAATCTTTTGCAGTATCACCCATCCAAGAGGTTATCGACTCATAATTGAATTCATTATTCTTAAAAAATGGAGTTGTTGTTTTCAATGATTTCTGAGCCACACTTACAGTAACCTCAGTATCAGCAGAAAGTTTAACTTCTTCTTTAACTACAATGTCGCCATGGAAAACCATTACCAAACCAACAATCAAACCAATCCCTACTTGCCCTAAAATCTTGAACCTTCCTGCTAAACCTTCTTTATCCTTTTTATACACCTTAATGTAATCATCAATAAAACCAATAGCCCCCAACCAAAGCGTAGAAACTATCATAATAATGATGTAGATATTATCCAGTTTAGTAAACAATAAGGTAGGAATAAGAATAGCCGCCAAAATAATTAACCCACCCATAGTTGGTGTTCCTTTTTTACTTTCCTCACCTGCCAAACCCAATTCTCTTACCTGCTCACCTATTTGTTTATCTCGGATGATATTTATGATTTTACCCCCAAAAACTAAGGACACCAAAAGGGAAGTAATAATTGCCATTGCTGCACGGAAAGAGATATACTGGAACAATCCTGCCCCAGGAAAATCATAAGTGTTTTGTAAGTATTCGAATAAATAGTATAACATTATTGTGTAATTATATTTAGTGATTGTTTGAGTTCTTCTAAGTCATCAAATGGAAATTTCTCTCCCTTAATTTCTTGGTATTTTTCGTGTCCTTTACCAGCAACCAATACAATATCGTTTGCATTGGCTAAGCGACAAGCCGTTTTAATTGCCTGTTTTCTATCGGTAATTACCAATACTTTTTTCTGTTGTACTGGGTCAATCCCTGCTAACATATCTTCAATAATTGCATCAGGATTTTCACTCCTTGGGTTATCGGTAGTAAGGATAACTTGGTTGCTTAAACTACAGGCAACAGCTGCCATTAATGGTCGCTTAGCTTTATCTCTATCACCACCACAACCCACTACCGTTATCAATTGCTCAGCATTTGTTCTGATTTTATTTATGGTAGATATTACATTCTTTAGGGCATCATCCGTATGGGCATAATCAACAATTGCCGTAATTTTTTCTTGGGATTGGAAATATTGAAATCTCCCTTCAGCAGCAGTTAACATACTTAGTGCCGTAAGCACCTCATAGTCTTCAAAACCAAACTGATTAACAACAGCATAAACTGAAAGCATATTGTAGGCATTAAAATCTCCTATCAATTTTACCCAAACATCTACTTTATTGATGTTCAGCAGCATTCCTTCAAACTGATTTTCAAGCACTCTACATTTATAATCCGCAACCGACTTAAGCGCATAAGTACATTTTTGAGCTTTCGTTCCTTCCAGCATTTTTAGGCCATTTTTATCATCTTTATTTGTAAGTGCAAAAGCTGATTTTGGCAAAACATCAAAGAAGGATTTCTTCACATCACGGTATTCAGCAAAGGTGTTATGGTAATCCAAATGATCCTGAGTAAGATTCGTAAACACTCCCCCTTCAAAATTTAATCCTGAAATTCTACCCTGTACAATAGCGTGTGAGCTCACCTCCATAAAACAATATTCACAACCTGCCTCTATCATTTCATTCAATAAAAAATTAAGTTGCAAAGCATCAGGAGTAGTATGGGTTGAAGGAATTACTTTATCAATGATTTTATTTTGAATAGTAGAAAGCATCCCCACTTTCACATTTAACAAAGCAAACATTTGACTTAGCAAACTCACAATTGTGGTTTTACCATTTGTACCCGTTACTCCTACCAAATTTATTCTTTCAGAAGGGTTATCGTAAAAATTAGCAGCAATAATTCCTAAAGCAATATTACTGTCAGCCACCTGAACATAAGTAATTTTATCATCCAAATCAGTTGACATATCTTCCAAAACAATAACTGTAGCACCTGCTTTTATGGTTTGTGAAATATAAGTACGCCCGTCAGATTGAGTTCCTTTTATAGCAACAAACAAAGTATCCTTTTTTGCTTTTCTAGAATCAAAAGCAATATCTACAACCTCAACATCAGTAGTTCCTACTACTGATATGATGCTTACTTTATATAATAGCTCTTGTAAATTCATTAGGCCAATTCTAGTTTAATAACTGCTCCTTTAGTAAAGCGAACTCCTTTTGCAATGGACTGAAATTGCACGGCTCCACTTCCGTTTATTTCAACAATCAACCCATAAGTTTCCAATAAGTAAATCGCATCCTGAATTCCCATTCCTCTTAAATCAGGCATATTCCCGTTTTGCAAATCCATTTCTATTCTTCTCACTTCCAAAAGAACTTCCTCTTTTGATGTTTTCGACACCATCCATTGCGCATCAGTTGATGTAGTACTTATCTGAAATTCGGACAGTACTTTATTCACCTCAACAACACTTCCTTGTTTCACTTTAGGCAAACTAGCCACAACATCCGATTGTTGTAATGCTTTATGAATACTCATATCAGATGCATATACTTTATCGGATAATTCTTTAAAAATAGGCGCAGCAACTGAACCTCCATAAATTCCATTTTCCTTAGGGTTATTCACCACCACTATGCAGGAATATTTTGGATTATCAGCAGGAAAGAACCCCACAAAAGAAGCTTGATATTCTTTTTTCTCTCCCTCCGCTCTGTTGTTGAAATTAATTACTGTCGTTCCTGTTTTCCCTGCAATTAGGTAATTACTTGTTTTGATGTTTTGTGCTGTACCCTCTTCCACCACTCCAATAAGCAAAGGCATTACCGCATCAATAGTTGCTCTTGAGCAAATAGCAGGATTTATTACTTCAGGATTATGCACTTCAATTATTTTACCATCACGACTAATTGCTGAAGTAAACATTGGTTTTACCATCTTTCCTTTATTCGCAATCGCATTGTAAAAAGTAAGCATATGCAAAGGAGTAATTTGCATCTCATAACCAATGGACATCCAAGGCAAGGTTACGCCCGACCAACTTCCTTTATTCGGAATTGGTGATTTTAAATTGTTAGGATAACGCAATTCTAGTTCCAATGGAGTGCTTAATCCCATTTTATAAATCCTATCGGTAAATGCAGTAGGGTTCTTTTTATAATTATTAACAATAATGCGAGAAACACCAACATTGGATGATTTTATAAATGCATTTTTAATCGTAATCTTATCCTTACCTAATTTGGAATCTTTCATTACCCTGTCATAGAAAATAAATTTCCCTCCAAAAGTTCTAATAGAATCCTCTACTTTGAAAAAACCATCCTCCAAACCTGCAATTACTGAAGCCAACTTAAAAGTAGACCCAGGAGAAACGTGCTTAGCCATTGCATAATTAAAACTCTCCCTTACACTTCCGTCCTCCATTTTTTTAAGGTTTGCAATTACTTTTACTTCTCCGGTTTCAACCTCCATCAACACCACACAACCCCAATCTGCATTATGATGCAATAAAGTATTTTCCAATGCCTTCTCAGCAACATCTTGCATGTCAGTATTAATAGTAGTAATTACATCATTTCCTGCTCTTGGCAATCTATTTCCCTCTGCCTCTTGTGGTACCCAAATTCCTTTTGCAATTTTTCTTTTCAAGTGCTTACCATCAACTCCTGAAAGTGTTTGATTAAACGCTCTTTCAATTCCAACAGGATTCATATCCCTTAACAAACCAACTGTTCTTTGTGCTAACAAACCAAACGGCTTTTCTCTATTAGGCCTTTGTTCTGCAATCAAACCACCGCTATTTTGTCCTAAATTTAGGATTGGCATTTTCTTTAATGCATTCAGATCATTATGTGTTACTTTATTCTGCAATAAAATATATTTATTCTTCTTTGAATTCTTTGAATTCTTCAAGAAAGAGGCGTACTCTTCATTTGTTTTATCTTTAAATAAATTTGCTAATTGAAATGAAAGCTCAGCAACATTATCATTAAACAATTTCCTATCTATCACGCTCATATCCAAACGCACATCATAAAGTGGCATAGAGATTGCCAACAAAGCACCATCATCAGCAATAATGTTTCCTCTAGGAGCTTCAACCGTAAAGTACCTTGGCTGACTACTCGTGTTAATTTCTTCAGTAAATTGCTGAACCTTTACAATTTTAGAAACTATCCACACAGCAATAATCAACACAAATAGGTAAAGTCCTATAATTCTGAAATTAGTATTTTTTGCTTTCTTAGTCATTAATCCTTTCAATAATTACTGGTGGAATCAATGAAGTTTTCAAACCTTTATCTGCTACAATTTTTTCAATTACTGAACGCCTGTACATACTCATCAAATCAGACTTAGTAGTGATGTAAACCAAACGCAAATCTGTCACTTCTTGTTCCAAGGAAATTGACTCTTTCAACAAGCGTTCAGCTCGAAAAGAAATTCTGATATTCAATAAAACAAGCAAAACAATAAACAGTAAAAAAGGAACATATTTCTGATTATTTTGATCGACAATAAACTCTCCTCTTAAGATAGAGAGCAATGAACTTGTATTTTCTTTTATTGTGTTCATTTACTTTTTCTCTGCTACTCGCAACCTTGCACTTCTAGCTCTAGTATTTTCTGTTATTTGCTGCTCAGTAGCCACTATCGCTTTTCGAGTTATTTCTTTTAAGTCTTTAATCGGATTTCCAAAAAAATCTTTCTCCAAATCCCCTTCAATCTTTCCTTTCTTCAGAAGGTTTTTTACCATTCTATCCTCCAAAGAATGATACGAAAGCACAACCAAACGCCCTCCTTCATTCAGCATATCCACTGCATCCAAAAGCATTTCCTCCAAAGCTTTTATTTCATCATTTACCTCAATACGGATTGCTTGGAAAATACGCGCCAAAAACTGATTTTTCTTTTTTTCAGGAACCATATTAACAACTACTTCAATCAACTGCCCAGTTGTAATGATTTCCTCAACTTCTCTTGCTGATATAATTTCTCTTGCAATGGCTCTGGAATTTCTTAGTTCGCCATACTTAAACAAAACATTGGCCAACTCTTCTTGTCCATATTCGTTTACTACATTTCTTGCTGATAGAGGGGAATTTGTATTCATTCGCATATCCAACTCTCCATCAAAACGAATAGAAAAACCTCTTTCAGCCACATCAAACTGATGAGAGGAAACCCCCAAATCAGCCAACAAACCATCAATTTTACGAATACCTTCCATACGCAAAAAGTTCTTCAAGTGCCTGAAGTTTGCATTTATCAATTTAAAACTATCGCCCTCCAAAGTATTTTTATGCGCATTATCATCCTGATCGAAAGCATACAGCTTACCACCATCAAGATGTTTTAAAATTAATTTAGAATGCCCACCACCACCAAAGGTAACGTCAACATAAATTCCTGTGGGCTTAATATTTAGCCCTTCAATACATTCGTCTAATAATACTGGGTTATGATATTCCATCCGAGTCATCTTGGGGCTGATTTCCCATCACATCCTCAGCCAGGGTTCCAAAATCTACTAGCGTTTCGGCCACAGAAGCCTCATACTTGTCTTTATCCCAAATTTCAATCATATTTACTGAAGATGAAAGGACTAACTCTTTTTGCAAATCAGCAAACGAGTACAAGTCCTTAGGGATTAGAAATCGACCTGCTCCATCAACCTCAACTACTTTTAAGCCTGACATATAGGATCTGATAAAATCGTTATTCTTTTTAACAAAACGATTCAATTTGTTCACTTGTGCCAATACTTTCTCCCATTCTGACATGGGATGAATCTCTAAGCACTTATTAAAAACCGACCTTTTAATTACAAAGCCATCACCCATTACATTTTTCAATTGTTTTTTTAGGGCAGCAGGAAACATCACACGCCCTTTGGCGTCCGCTTTACATTCGTATGTTCCTATTATATTTATCATTTTTATTACTTTGAATCTGGGTGCTAATATACGCATAAATCCCACTTTTTCCCACTCCTTACCACTTTGTTGATAACTTTACCCACTTCAACCCATTTAAACCCAATCACCCCTTAGGACTTGCCATTAAGAAATATTTTCGTTTATTTGCAGATTAAAATCAGAACTTATATGGTTAAGGAAGAAGGGAAGTTTAAATGGCTTGAGGAAGGAAAAGGTGAACAACCTATCATCCTATTGCATGGTTTAATGGGGGGTGTTGAGAATTTTGGAGAAATGGTTGATTTCATCTCTGCAGAATACAAGGTTTACGGACTTGACTTAAGACTTTTTGAAGGATCGATACTTAAAGTTTCAGTAAAGAACTTAAGTGATTACCTATATGAATTCATGGAACATATTGGCGTGAAAAAGGCTATACTACTTGGAAACTCAATGGGAGGACATATTGCACTTATATTTTCAAAAGAACACCCTGAAATGGTGGACAGCATGATTCTTACGGGAAGCTCGGGACTATACGAAAGTGCTATGGGAGATTCTTTTCCAAGAAGAGGCGATAAAGGATACATTAGAACAAAAACAGAAGAGGTATTTTATGACCCTGCGGTAGCAACTGATGAGCTAGTAGACAGAGTTTTTGAGATTGCAAACAATAGGATTTCAATTCTTAAATTATTAGGATATGCCAAATCAGCCATTAGACATAATATGGCTGAAGATATTCCAAACTTTACAATGCCAGTTTGTTTAATATGGGGAGAGCATGATAAGGTAACGCCACCAAAGGTTGCTGAAGAATTTCATTCTTTACTACCTAATTCCGAACTACACTGGATACCATTATGTGGCCATGCAGCCATGTGGGAACACCCTGAAGAATTTAGTAAAATTGTACTAAAATTCTTAAAAGATAAATTTTAAGAAATCATGAAAATTAAAACTGCCGAATTTGTAATTAGCAATACTGATTACAAACTATGTCCTGCACCCAAAATGGCAGAATATGCTTTTATTGGAAGGTCGAATGTTGGGAAATCATCTTTAATAAATGCTATGGTAAACCATAAGCATCTTGCCAAAACATCAGGAAGACCAGGAAAAACTCAGCTAATCAATCATTTTATCATCAATAAAGAATGGTACTTAGTGGATTTACCTGGATTTGGATATGCTAAGATTTCCAAAACAATGCGTGCAGAGTTTCATGATATGATAAGTGAATACTTACTTAACAGAAGTAACCTTATGTGCCTGTTTGTATTGATTGATAGCCGACACAAACCTCAAAGAATTGACCAAGAATTTATGCAATGGTTAGCTGAAAAAGGAATTCCATTTGTGATGGTATTTACCAAAGGAGATAAGCTAGGTAAAGTAGCACTTGCCAAAAGTATTGGGGAATATAAAGTTGAAATGCACAAAACTTGGGGAGAATTACCTAAGATATTCATTACCTCAGCTGAAAAGAAAACAGGAACACAAGAAATAGCTGATTTCATTGAAACTATAAACCCACAATTTAAAGAAGTTTATTAAAAAGATAGAGGTTAGACCGCTACGCTTTTAGAATATAGACAGTAGATAGGAAATAAAAATCTATCCTTTTATTTTAGTTTCTTCAGCAAAGAACTCACAATAATCACGCAAAGCCCCAGCTAGTTTATCATGCCCAGTTGCGCGTCCCAAAGTAGCAGCCATGCCCATCATTGTTTGATGATACATAATAAACATTTCATTAACCGGCATATCCTTAGTCCAAAGATCAATACGCAAAGTTTCCTTACTTTTTGCAGCCCAAGCAGACACCATTAAAGCCTTGATTTCTTTCTCTTCTGCAGCACCATCACTTGCGTGCATTTCAATATTTACTGGCAACTGATTTTCGTCTAACTCAATTTCAAACTTTAAAGTCTGCTTCATAATTACTATTTTGTAGGTTTATATTTTGATTGTTTTAAAAACTGCCTTGAATCGCTTAAATACATAAGTTGTTCCATATCAATGTCATTATTGTTCATATACTCACTTACCATTCTATACCCTATATAATATCCCACTCTTCCTGGAGCCTCAGCTGGCATTCCTTTTGCAAAAGGAGCATAGTTAATAATGGTTCTGAATTTCTGCTCATCTTTGGAAAACAGCAAATCCTCATGTACTATATACTGCCAAATACTTGCCTCATTTTCTTCTGCCCAATCCATTTGCTCGGCAGTAAAGCGGAACTTATCCTCCATGGCTAATTCAGGTAACATCTTATCAATACAATACATTACCTTTCCTTTGTATATAAGTTGAGAAAGCAAATCCCTCCCTCCAGAATATTGTTGAAAGTATTCATTTAACCAAACCTCCATTACATTGGAAACAATGAACTTTTTTTGTTTTTGAAATCGTAAAAAACTAGGATCGCCAAGCAAACCATAATACTTAGAATTTTCTCCTAAAAAGTTTTCCAATCCAATAGCAATATTATTGTCGTAAGTAACTACACCATAATTAAAACCGCCAAAAAAAGTAGTTATTTCAGGGGTTGGGTAAGAAGGAAAATCATCAGAAAACTGAAAGAAAGCAAGTTCTAATTCTTGTTGAATAGCAGTAAAGTCAGCAAATAAAACCGCTACACTATCATACGCCTCTCGCATATCCTTATGTTGAGTAAAGGCCAATAACTCTTGCTGATACTCTGCATCTGTTAAGTTGCCTTTTTGCATAATTTGACCAGCAAATACCTCATCAAAAGTTCCAAAGTCAGTTTTCCATTTTCCGGCTAGTTCAGCAACATTATCGGTATCAATAGCAAACAAAGCTTGTTCGAACCTATTCACTTTTAAATCCAACTTTTCAGCATCAGCAGAAAGGCTAAGAAGCCAAGAGGTTAATAAAAAAGTAACAAGCGTAACGGAAAGAAATAAGACTATAGGTTTCATCTGGCAAATTAAGAAGTTTTCTTTTACATTTGCAAACAATTATGCAAACTACAGCAATAATAAATTTCATTAGTGATTGGTTACTTAATTATGCCCAAACCAGCAAGGTGCAAGGTTTTGTAATTGGGATTTCTGGCGGAGTGGACTCAGCAGTAACCTCAACCCTAGCCGCAAAAACAGGATTGCCACTTATTTGTGTGGAAATGCCCATTCATCAAAACAAGATACAAGTAGATAGAGGACTGAAACACATTGCTTGGTTGAGAGAAAATTTTGACAATGTGAGTAGTATTGAACTTTCTTTATCCTCAGTATTTGATGATTTTACTGCTCAACTTCCAAAAAACGAAACGCCAAACGAACTTGCGTTAGTAAATACTAGGGCAAGGCTAAGAATGACTACCCTTTATTATTTTGCACAAGCAAACAACTCGTTAGTATTAGGAACCGGGAATAAAGTAGAGGATTTTGGGATTGGCTTCTTTACCAAATATGGTGATGGAGGTGTGGACATTAGCCCAATTGCTGATTTGCTGAAAACAGAAGTATATACCCTAGGAAAGGAATTAGGAATAGAAAGCGACATACTAAGCGCACCACCCACTGACGGACTTTGGGGAGATGAAAAAACGGATGAAGAACAAATTGGCGCAAGCTATCCTGAATTAGAATGGGCAATGGCTTTTAATGGGGATACTAATTCCCTTACTGAAAGAGAGAAGCAAGTACTCCAAATTTACACAAAACTCAACCGAGTTAACCAACACAAAATGCACGCAATACCCATTTGTGAAATTCCAGAAAATCTTAAGTAATTTATTTTTACTAACTTAGCCCCATATTAATCAAAAATTGAAATTATGGGAAATCTTGAAAAGCCATTAACTTGGGGACTCGTTATTGTTTTATTAGGCTATTTGTTTATAGCCAATTGTGACTGTGGAGAAGAATCTTCTTGCAGAGCAAACAATGACTTTAATATTGAATATGAAGTTGAATCAGATGATGTAAAACAAGAAATAAAAGTTGAAATTCAGATAGAAGATGAAAGCCTTAATGTAGACAGCATGTTAGGTGCAGTGCTTGAAGATATTGACACGGAGGGCAACCTTGATACTGTAATTAAAATTGACTTAACTGAGGAAGAAAAAACTACTGAGCAGTAAAACTTCTCATTTATAAAACAAACAAAAACCCATTCTGAAAAGAGTGGGTTTTTTATTTCTTCAACCTCCCTTTTACAAAAGCAACTATGAATAACATAGCAGCTACAAAGAAAGATAGCCTACCTATATAATCGCCAAATACACTGTAAAAAGTAATCTCATTATTCAGGTTTACCTCAGCAGTAATACAAATAGCTTCACCCCAATTTGTACTTTCAATCACTTCACCAAAAGGAGAAATAACACCAGAAATTCCTGTATTGGCCGAGCGCACAATTGTTTTTCTTTGTTCAATAGCCCTAAGCCTAGCATAGGCAAAATGCTGTTTGTAGCCAGCAGTGTTTTTCCACCAACCATCATTGGTAATAATCGCAATTAGGTTTGTATTTCCTTTTTGCAAATCGCCATAAATACTTTCATAGCAAATAAGAGGAGTAATAATTTTTTCATTCACCACAAAATGATGCGTCTTATTATCACTTCCTAAGGAACCACTAATACCGCCCAAATCAACTGCCAATCCCGCCAATTTATCTAAAACACTTGGGTAAGGCATACTCTCCACTCCAGGGACTAGTTTCGTTTTATGGTACACCTCAACCAACCCACTATCTGGAATAAAAATAGCAGAATTATAGGCATCATAAAAAATATTTTCCTTTCTGATTTGGCGAGCTGTAGCTGTTTTTCTCTCGCCATGACCAAACATTTTATAAGTACTTGCTCCCACCAAAATATTCAGATTAGGAAACTGTTTTTGCAATTCCCTGAACGCCCTTATGCTATAAGTAGCTTCAATCTTATTTTCCCAAATTCTTTCCAACAAAGCTGTTTCTGGCCCTAGTAAAAGTTCAGTTTCTTGTGTAATTTTAGTTTTTGCCAAGGCAATAAAATCGGCCAATTGCTGTTCATAACCCACATTAAATTTATCGATATAAGGATCAACATTAGGCTGTACGATTAATACTTTTAGTTTGTCTTCACTTTTCACATCAGTAATGAGACTATACGAAAATAACAAAGGTAAAATCAGCACAGCAAGAGGAAGGAATATTGCTTTAGTTGTTTTTATTTTCGACAAACGGAATAATAAAATATTCATCAACAGCACCCAAAACGTGCCGCCTAAAACCCCTGTGTATTCATACCACTGCACTGCATCAGGCACATTCGCAAAGCCATTACCCAAAGTAAGCCAAGGCCAAGAAAGTTCCCAATTTAAATGCAAATATTCCATACTAACCCAAACTACCAGCAAAGCCAGATACCCTAGGCGTTCCTTAGTATTTGCTTTTATTTTATGAAATATATAAAAGGCAGTTGCCATAAGGGTTGCATTTACCAAAAAGGCAGCAATAGCACCAAAAAGAGTAGCATGATACACCCAATAAGTAGTAATGGCATTGAAAATGAAAAAGGTTAAGAAAGAACACCAAAAGACAATTCTTCCTTTTTTAGGATGAGCTGATTTTTGCACTTCATCTTCCAGCATTAATAAAGGAACAAAAGCAAAGAATAGAATAGGGAAAGCCCCAATTTCTGGCCAAGCAAATGCCAATAGCAATCCGCTCAATAGGGATAAGGATAAGTTTCTCATATTGGTTACAAATAAAATCATATTTTTGCTGATATGAATGCAATCAAAAGAAATATCCCAAATATAATTACCCTTGCCAATTTAACCTGTGGACTTTTAGCAATATTCTCTGCTATTCAAGGAAACATAGCCATTGCATCACTTTGGATTTTTGCAGGTGCCTTTTTCGATTTTTTTGACGGACTAGCAGCAC
>Ga0308014_1000174_pt1 | contig 17392 bp, 9 predicted proteins | sample Neamet229_FD_203154 | JGI IMG/M metagenome (GOLD analysis project Ga0308014, IMG submission 203154) | Marine microbial communities from water near the shore, Antarctic Ocean - #229 | ecosystem: Environmental > Aquatic > Marine > Unclassified | place: Southern Ocean | collected 2014-07-28 | reverse complement strand
GTAAAAGATATCAACTTGTGTTCCGAACTCACCTTCTGGCTGAGTTGCACAAGGAGACAAAGCAAGTAGAGTGTAAGTGTGTTGCTTGGTTAAAGTAGGGATATAGTTGATGATGTATTGTTTTTCTTGTGCTCTTTCTGAACGAAATTCCATGTGGTCAACTCTGTGCATTTCTGCAATAATACCAAAGCCTCTTTTGGAATACGAAAGACTGTTCATTAAGGCACTTCCCTTAGCATAATTATTTCCCTCAGCAGTTAATGACCCGATAGGGTCGTTTAGTTTTGTAGCGTATTCTCCTGAATAATTCCAGCCTCCATTTATAATGTTTAAGCGGCTTGAGTAAGCTGCAACATTTTTAGGCAACTCAAATTTAGGATTAATGTCCGGTTGAAATCTGCTTACAAATCCTTGTCCAACAATTATTTTTGTTTTTGACTCAAAGTTCAATGCTTCATTAAGGTTTATCTCTCCATCTGCTCCTCTAATTACTCCATCAGAATAAGTGAAATAAGTTCTGCTTTTCCCGATAAATCCTTTTAAATAAACTCCTTTTGTTGGACTGAATTTTAAGCGAACTCCATCCATTGCATTGTCCTGTCCTAGTCCTTTATTTTCATAACTTCTGAAAATTAATCCGCTTCCAATTTGTTCGTAATAATTACCGGCAGTTACTTCTAACCCGTCAATTGTGTAAGTTGCATAGCGAAACATAATTCCATTACCTTTATAATCATCATCAAAATCCAAAAGTGCATTTAAGTAGCTTTCGTATCGCAAACCTGCTGCAAAATTTCCTTTTGTGTAGTTTATGTTTAGGTAGGAATTATTAAGTACAATTTCCTCTGCAGCTTTTGCACCAATGAGTTCGTCCTCCTGATAACTTTGCATATTTAAGTCAAAGTCACCATGAAATTCGCCACTATTATTTTGTGCAAAACTGACAATAGTTATGCACAAAATAGCAAGTGTAAGGCTTATTTTTTTCATCATTATTTAGCTATTTTTTCAATTTGTTCCAAAAGTTCATCTTCATCTCCGTCCACATATCCTTTATGTTGCCATACTATTTCTTTCTTACTATTTAGTAGAAAAGTGTGTGGTACAGTAGACACTCCCATAGCTCTTTTTAGGTCACCATTTGGGTCCAAATAAACTTCAAAGTCCCAGTCGGATGCGTTTACATAAGGTACTACTTTAGCCATTGACCTAGAATTGTCAATTGAAATAGCAACTACTTTTACGCCTGTTTCATCTTGCCAATCTTCATAAACTTCAGCAATAGTATTTAATTCTTTTTTACAAGGCTTGCACCATGTTGCCCAAAAACTAATCACGATTGGGTTACCATCATTCTCTAATTCTGTAATGTTTATGCTCCCTCCGTCAAGCGTTTTTACATTTACTGAAGGCAAGGTTCTTGTCTGTGCAATGCTTAGTGTTGAAAATAGTGCAATTGCAGTTATAGTTAAAAATAGTTTTCTCATTTTAATTGTGTTTTATAGTTGGCTAACTTAATAATAATATCTGATTTATAGGGTAATAAAAAACCCTGACTATTTATCAGGGTTTTTTATAAGCTGTATGTTGTTGTAAATTACTTAGCTACAGTAATTTTCTTAACAGTAGTTGTGTTCTTATTATTGATATTTACAAAGTAAACACCATTGCTTAAAGCTGAAACATCAATAGTTTTTTGGTTGTCAGTAGTTAATACTAATTTACCGAATACATCATAAATAGTAGCTGATGTATAGTTTCCTTCAATCGTTAATACATCTTTAACAGGGTTAGGGTAAACTGAAAAGTTTGAAGCAATATCGTTAACAGTAGTAGTACCTGTATTGTCTGCAGATGTGCACGCCCCAAATTTCGTTTCATAATTAGTATTAAACATTCCTGCTCCAAATCCTGCGTCAGACTGTACTATTGTACTATTTCCAGGGTCATTTTTGTTTGGACAAATCATAATAAAGAAAGGAATTCCAGAACCTGGATTTAATCCTAGCGTGTTAGCGTAGTGTTGCCATTGATCTTCATTTGTTTGTGTGTGCTCAAATTTAGGGTAAGAACCTCCCCATCCTAAATTATTAATAATACTATTATTGTCAGTAGCTTCAATAGTAATCCCAAAAACATTAAGGTTATTATTTCCATTTGTTGTATGGTTAACATACAAAGTATTAAGTTCTGGAGTTGAAGATGCGCAAGGTCCACACCAAGATGCAAAGAAATCAATTACAACCATTTTCCCTGATGCTAATTCATCATGTAAAGTCCAAGAGTTTCCGTATGAATCAGTCATTGTCCAGTTAGGAATCATTTCAACTATAGTGTAGCTAGTAGCGATAGAATTATTACTCATATCTGGGTCAGTATTTCCGTTTACAAGAGTAACTGTAGAATTAAAAGCATAAGGACCTCCGATTGCAAGGGGTCCTAGATTTATAGTCTCAGTATGTGTTTGTCCTGTAGCTAAATTCAATCCATTTATAGGTAATGAAGTTACAGCACCTCCATTAAAATCCCATTCAATATTTAGTGAGTTGATTGTTGTTCCTCCAATATTCTTTACAATAATATCAACTGTTCTATTCCCGGCTATAATATTGTCAATATTTGCAGAAACTAGTTCAGCATTATCATCTAATAATTCAATTACAACAATATTATCAATTCCTAAGATATTTTTGTCATTAGAGTTATTGCGGAATGCAATATATATAGTTTGGCCAGCATAAGAAGTTAAGTCAATAGATCTTGTTGTCCAAGTTGTTGTTTCTCCAGTTGCTGTTGAGTTGTATAGAGCAGTTCCTGTAAAATCAGCTGGAGTTGCACCAGTAGTTGATACATATACCTCCACTCCATCTTGAAAGTTTGGCTCATATCCAAGAGCATCAAATTGTAAACTAATAGGTGCGGCTGTATTTGGTAATATAATTGCAGGGGTTACCATCCAATCGTCTGCAACTCCTGCTGTAGGTACAAACCATGATGTACTTGCAGCACAGTCCTGCCCAGTTAGTCCAGTCATTGCTACAAATGCACTTGTAAAATCAGGGTTGTTTGGTGTCAATCCATCAACATCAGTTAGTGTAAAGGTTGCAGGGATTCCTGCGTTAAAATCTTCTGAAAAGATTTGAGCTTGTCCTATTGCTGTTGTAAGAATTAAAGCAAGTGTAAGGAGTTTTTTCATTGTTTGTTTTTTTAATTAAATAATTCGCCAAATATACAAATAATATAGGAATTGGAAAAGTTTTTATATAGTGTCTTATGTGTTCAAAAACAAATAAAGTTTAAGATAAATAGTGTATATTTGCTAAAAATAATATCATGAAAAAAACGCTACTTTTTATACTAGTAATTACTCAAATTAGTTTTGTTGCAGCACAAAGTTTGGAAATTACAGGGGACACTATATTTTTTGGTGATCCAAATATTCAAATTGAGCATCATTTGGATGTAAAAAATATTTCTGCTAATTCAATTGATGTTGTGTGTCAAAAAACAAACATTACTTTACCATTAGGATTACTTTCTTTTCAAGGATCTAATTATTGTTTTGCAGGAGCATGCTACCCTGCAAGCGCGACTAGTCCAAGTGCTTCAGCTACACTTGCTCCAGGGCAAGATATTACGTATGCTAACTCTGATCTTGATGCTCATAGTGGATACTATAATGGTGGTGGAATTTATGGAATCGCAACTGTTGAGTACTGCTTTTATGATGAAAATAATCCTAGTGATCAAACTTGTGTAACGATAACTTACGATTGTAGTCAATCTACTGCAATTGATGAATATCCTTCACTTAATGAAATGAGTGATTTTTATCCTAATCCTGCTGGTGGATTAACGCACTTTACTTATAATGGTGAGGGTTCTGCTCAGCTAATAATTATCGACATTTTAGGGAATGAAGTTAAAGAAATTATTATTACTGAAGCAGGAGTTAAAAAACTTGATTTATCAGATATGACCAAAGGGATTTACTTTGGAAATTTGGTGGTAAATTCTGAAGTTGTTTCAATCAAAAAATTGATAGTAAAGTAAAAAATAAAAACAGATAATTTTTAAAACCCTGCACTTAGGTGCAGGGTTTTCTTTTTTATGGTGCTAGATAGAATCAAATCATTAAATTTGCACTTAATAGACAGAATAGATTTATGGCAAAGAAAGTAAGTAAGAAGGAAGCCTTAGCATATCATGCTGAAGGAAGGCCTGGAAAAATTGAAGTTGTACCAACAAAAAAATATGCTACACAAAGGGATTTGTCTTTGGCGTATTCGCCAGGAGTAGCAGAGCCTTGCAAGCAAATAGAAAAGAATAAAAATGATGTATATAAATACACTGCAAAAGGAAATCTGGTTGCTGTTATTTCCAATGGTACAGCTGTACTGGGATTAGGCGATATTGGTCCTGAAGCATCAAAACCTGTAATGGAAGGAAAAGGTTTGTTGTTTAAGATTTTTGCAGATATTGATGTTTTTGATATTGAAGTAGATGCTACTGATGTGGATAAGTTTGTGGAGACAGTAAAAGCAATTTCGCCTACTTTTGGTGGAATTAATCTGGAAGACATAAAGGCTCCAGAATGTTTTGAGATTGAAAAAAGATTGAAAGAGGAATTGAATATTCCTATTATGCATGATGATCAACACGGTACTGCCATCATATCTTCAGCAGCTCTTTTGAATGCTTTGGAAATTGTAAAAAAGAAAATTGAAAAAGTTAAAATTGTAGTGAATGGGGCTGGGGCTGCAGCAATGTCTTGTTCCGAACTATATTTGGCGTTAGGAGCGAAAAAAGAAAATATTATCATGCTTGACAGCAAGGGTGTGATAAAACAAAATAGAGAAGGACTAGAGGGTAGGAAGTTATTTTTTGCTACCAAAAAAAGAGTTGATTCTTTGGAGGATGCAATGAAAAATGCAGATGTGTTTTTAGGCTTGTCAAAAGGAAATATTGTTTCTATTGAGATGATACAGTCTATGGCGAAACGCCCAATTGTTTTTGCTTTAGCGAATCCTGATCCTGAAATTCCATACAAAGAAGCTATGGCTTCTCGTGATGATATTATTATGGCGACAGGAAGGTCCGATCATCCTAATCAAGTAAATAATGTACTTGGTTTTCCTTATATTTTCAGAGGTGCAATGGATGTGAGAGCAACTGAGATTAATGAAAGTATGAAATTAGCAGCTGTAAAGGCGATTGCTAATTTGGCTAAGGAAACAGTATTGGATGAAATTAATTTGGCCTATGATGACAATACATTAGTTTTCGGACCAGAATATATTATCCCAAAACCTTTGGACCCAAGGTTGATTACAGCAGTTGCTCCTGCAGTTGCAATAGCAGCAGTTCGTTCAGGAGTTGCTCAAGAAGAAATTCAGGATTGGAATAAATACCGAGAAAGTTTAAAAAAGAGGTTAGGTTTGGACAACAAACTAATCAGAACCTTAACAGCTCGTGCTAAGCGAAATCCTAAAAAAGTAGTTTTTGCTGAAGCAGAACATTACAAAATATTAAAGGCAGCACAGCAAGTAAAAGATGACGGAATTGCTATACCAATCCTACTAGGGAGAAGAAAAAAGATATTGGATTTGATTGAAGAGTTTTCAATTGAGCTTGATGATGTTTGTATTATCGATCCTAAGGATCCGAAACAAGATGCCAAACGCTACGAATATGGTGATGTGCTTTGGGAAAAAAGAAAGCGAAAAGGAATGACTCAATTTGAAGCCAGAAAATTAATGCGTGAGCGTAATTATTATGGTTCAATGATGGTGGAGATGGGAGATGCTGACGCATTGATATCAGGGATTTCTAGGAATTATGGAAGTACAATTAAACCTGCCCTTGAAGTTATTGGGAAAGAAGAAGGAGTAAACAAGGTTGTTGGAATGTATATTATGCAAACTAAAAAAGGAACTTTATTCTTAGCGGATACAACAATTAATCTGAATCCAACAGCTGAAGAAATTGCAGAGATTGGAGTGATGATTGCGAAAACGGTAAAGCAATTTAGAATAAAACCAAGATTGGCTCTTTTATCATTTTCTAACTTTGGATCTACTAGAACTGCTAATTCTTCCAAAATGGCAAAGGCTGCTGAAATTATAAAAAAGGAACATCCTAACTTAGTGGTTGATGGAGAAATTCAAGCTGATTTTGCTTTAGATACTGAAAAGACTGGACGCATATTCCCTTTTTCCCCTCTTGCTGAAGAGAGCGCGAATACTTTGATATTCCCTAATTTAGAAGCAGGAAATATAGCCTATAAACTAATACAAGAAATTGCTGAGGTGGACTCGATTGGCCCTGTTTTGGTAGGAATGAAAAAATCAGTGCACATCTTGCAATTAGGATGTACCGTTCGTGAAATTATTAATATGGTAACCCTTTCGGTTGTTGATGCACAAATTAAAAAATGATAACACATATTCAAGGGAAATTAGTTGAGAAAACACCAACTTATGTAGTGATAGATTGCAATGGATTGGGGTATAAAATCAAAATCTCATTGCAAACCTTTTCGGCTATTGATAAGGAATTTTGTAAGTTATTTACTCACCTTTCAGTAAAGGAAGATTCTCATACTTTATTTGGGTTTTATGAAGAGAGTGAGCGCCATTTATTCCGAAATTTAATTTCGGTTTCAGGAGTAGGACCAAGTACAGCACAAATAATTTTGTCTACTTTTTCTCCACAAGAAATAATACACCACATCACTACTGCTGATGTAGCTGCAGTGCAGAGTGTGAAGGGGATAGGGGCGAAAACGGCACAAAGAATTATTATTGACCTGAAGGATAAAGTGGCAAAAGGGATGCCTACCTCCGATTTATTGTTTGATGCAATAGACAATACTATCAAAGAAGAAGCGTTATCAGCATTACTAGCGTTAGGATTTGCGAAAAAAGGGGCGGAAAGTAAGATTAATAAAGTCTTGAAATCAAACCCTGATATTGTAAGTGTTGAGGATTTAGTGAGAACGGCATTGAGCCAAATGTAATTACTTTAATAGGAATTGAAAAGCAATAAAAACCATAAGTTATTCGTATTTGTTTTTGCATTTATTTTTGCAAATGCAACTTTGTGGGCTCAATCGACTAGCGATACTACTTTAGTGTACCCTTTTTCGGGTAGCCAAAGTGGAGGGATGTTTATGCATACTCCTCCTAATTTTTACGATCAAGTTTCTTACGACCTTACGACTAATCAATATTATATTCAAAATAAAATTGGTGGCTTAAATATTGGTAAAGAGAGAGTTTTCAACTTTCAGGAATACCAGGATTATAAAATGAATAAATCTATTTCCGAATACTGGAATTTAAAGTCAGGGGAACGAAAAGGAAATCAAACATCAGCTTTAGGTTTACCTAAATTATACATTCCAGGTCAAACTTTTGATAGAATTTTCGGAGGTAATGCGGTTGATATTCGCCCTCAAGGTTCTGCTGAACTTATTTTTGGACTGAAGATTAATAGACTCGACAATCCTTCCTTGCCAGAAGAGCAGAGAAAAACAACCTCTTTCGATTTCCAGGAGAAAATCCAAATGAATGTAATTGGTAAGATTGGGGATAAATTAAAATTAACCACTAGTTTCAATACTGAAAGTACTTTTGATTTTGAGAATCAAATGAAATTGGAGTACACAGGTTATGAGGACGAAATAATAAAAAAGATAGAAGTTGGGAATGTAAGTTTGCCGTTAAACGGAACTTTAATTACGGGTAGCCAATCGCTTTTTGGTTTTAAAACACAATTGCAGTTTGGGCGAACAACCATTACCGGTATTTTGACACAACAAAAAAGTACTACTTCCGAAATTGAAGTAAGTGGTGGTGCGCAAACCTCAGAATTTGATGTGTATGCTGACCAGTATGAGGCAAATAAGCACTTCTTTTTAGCACATTATTTTAAGGATAATTATGATGTAGCCTTAGCCAACTTGCCTTTTGTGAATTCAATGGTAAACATTACAAAAGTTGAGGTATGGGTAACCAACAAAACCGGTACAACTAAGGATACGCGTAACATTGTTTCCTTTTTGGATTTGGGTGAAAATTCTCAAAATATTCATAATTCTACTTTTGTTCAGGATTTAAACTGGGGAGGTCAATACGATCAATATCCTGTTATGGGTAGCCCCTCTTCTAGTCCAGCATACGAGTACGCTTCTAATAATATGTATCAGAATTTACTTACCAACTATGCAAACATTAGAAATATTAATGAAGTAAATAGTTCTTTACAAGGAGGTTTGGCTAACGGACAAGATTTTGAGAAGTTGGAAAGAGCCAGAAAATTGTCAGAATCAGAATTTACGATACATAACCAACTAGGGTATATTTCCTTGAATCAGGCTTTAAATAATGATGAGGTTTTAGCAGTTGCTTTTCAGTATACAGTTGGAAGTCAAACTTTTCAGGTTGGAGAATTAACTTCAACAGGTCCGAATGCACCAGATGCATTAATTGTAAAATTATTGAAAGGAACAAATTTCACTCCCTTACTTCCTAACTGGCATTTGATGATGAAAAACATCTATGCTTTAGGGGCTTATCAAATGAGTAGAGATGGTTTTGTGTTGGATGTTGTGTATGAAAATACGGAAGAATCTGGTGCTTTAACCAATTATTTGGGTGAAGGAAAAATAGAAAAAATTCCATTAATTAAAGTATTGAATTTAGATAGATTGAATCAGCAAATGGATAATCAATCAGATGGAATATTCGATTTTATTGAAGGGATAACTGCTCGTTCTTCCAATGGAAGAATTATTTTTTCAGTTCGTGAGCCTTTTGGTTCACACCTGAGAAAGCAATTTTATACAAGTCCAAATAACCCTACTTCTGCTGAAAAAGATATAGCCGATAAATATGTGTATCAATCCTTGTATGATTCTACTATAACGGTTGCTCGGCAGTATCCTGAATTGAATAAATTCAGATTGAAAGGAACCTATCAATCTTCCTCAGGGGCTGAAATTCGTTTGAATGCTATGAATGTCCCGGAAGGTTCGGTTACGGTTACAGCAGGGTCGCAAAAGTTAACTGAAAATCAGGATTACACAGTTGATTATATGTTGGGAAGAGTGACAATTATCAATGAAGGAATTTTGAATTCTGGTGTGCCAATTAAGATTTCATTAGAGAATAGCTCAATGTTTGGTATTCAGAATAAAACTTTGGTTGGACTGCATGCCGATTATGAAATTAATAAAGATTTCTTAATTGGGGCAACTATGTTAAACTTAACTGAACGCCCTTATACTCAAAAAATTAATACTGGAGATGAGCCAATTTCCAATACTATTTGGGGCTTGGATGGTAATTATCAAACGGAAGCACCTTGGTTGACTCGTGCTGTGGATTGGTTGCCTTTAATTGAGACAAAAGCAAAATCACGATTGATTGCTACTGCTGAATTTGCACATCTTGTTCCTGGGCATCACAAGGCAGTTGGAAAGGAAGGAGTCTCCTATATTGATGATTTTGAATCGAGCAGAACCTCAATAGATATTAAAAATATGGGAGCTTGGCGTATGGCTTCAATTCCTGAAAAGCAAGAAGATATTTTTATGAATTCTACATTGAATAATGATTTATTGTTAGGATACAAAAGAGCAAAATTGGCTTGGTATACTATCGATCCTTTGTTTTTCAGAAACACATCCATCACCCCACCAAATGTAAATAAAACCATTTCTTTAGCTAATGGAAATACAATTGCTCAGCAATCCTACCATTATGCGCGTGAAGTATTGGAAACAGAGGTTTTTCCGAATAAAGATCCTAATTTAGGAAGTCAAATTACAAATTTATCAGTACTTGATTTGGCATATTATCCTTCTGAAAGAGGGTCTAATAATTATACGGTTAACGGTTTAAATGCTGATGGAACTTTAATGTCGCCTTCCGAAAATTGGGGAGGGATAATGCGTAAGTTAGAAACCAATGATTTTGAATCGGCCAATATTGAGTTTGTAGAATTTTGGATGATGGATCCGTTTAATAGTGATGATGGTTTAGTAAATCATTCAGGGGGTGATATGTATTTACACCTAGGAAATGTATCAGAGGATGTATTGCGTGATGGTTATAAAAGTTTTGAAAATGGACTGCCTACTTCAGCAACTGTTGAGGATGTAAAAGCTACTCCTTGGGGTAGAGTGCCAACTAATTTTTCAATTGTTGAGGCTTTTGATAATGACCCTTCTTCTCGTTTGTTTCAGGATGTTGGGTTGGATGGATTGAGAAATACAGATGAAAAATTATTCTTTGACTCTGTATATCTCCAGCCTTTGGCAGTAGCTTATGGAACGAATTCTTCTGCTTATAAGAATGCAGTAAAGGATCCTTCAGCAGATGATTTCCATTATTTCAGAGGGTCAGACTTTGATAGTAGATCAGAGTTAATTCTAGATAGGTATAAGAATTTTAATAATACAGATGGGAATTCAGTTACTACTGATAATTCCCCTGAAAGTTATCCTACAGCAGCAACTTCCCAACCGAATACTGAGGACTTAAATAGAGATCATACCTTAAGCGAAACAGAAAGTTACTTTCAGTATAAAATTAGGTTATTCCCTGGTATGGATGTGGGCGATAGTTATATAACGGATAAGTTAGAGGCAAAAGTAAAAACAGAAAATGGGGAAACAAGAACTATAAATTGGTATCAGTTTCGTGTTCCTGTTTATCAGCCAGACAATGTAATTGGTGGGATAAGAGATTTTAAATCGATTCGTTTTATGCGGATTGCCTTTACTGATTTTTATCAGCCAATTGTTTGTCGTTTTGCTACTTTGGAATTAGTAAGAGGGGAGTGGAGAAGATATAATTTTTCTTTAGCAGAACCTGGAGAATATATCCCTTTGGATGATCAAGGAGAAACAACTTTTGATGTGTCGGCTGTAAATATTGAAGAAAACGGAAATCGTTCGCCAATCAACTATGTCTTACCTCCAGGAATTGAGCAAGAGGTTGACAATACAACCACTTCACTTAGGCAAAAAAATGAGCAATCCTTAGTGCTAAAAGTATGTGATTTGCAGGATGGTGATTCTCGTGCAGCCTACAAAACTGCCGATATTGATGTGAGGGCTTACAAACGTATAAAAATGTTCGTGCATGCTGAGGGAAAAGGAAAAGAAGGGGATATAAATGCTCTATATGATGGGGATTTATCGTGTTTTATTCGTTTGGGAACTGATTTTACTGCTAATTATTACGAGTATGAAATATCCTTAAAACCTACTCCGCATCATTCAAGTTCTCCAAATGATATTTGGCCTACTGAAAATGAAATTGACATTGCGTTTGAAATTTTCCAATTGGCTAAGCAGGAAAGAAATTTTAATGGAGCTGATGTAAGTATGCCTTACATTAAACACACAAGTGGAGGGAAGGTAACAGTTGTTGGGAATCCAAATCTGGCACAAGTAAAAACCATAATGATTGGGGTTAGGAATCCTAAAAAGGTAAGTATGAATTCTGCTGATGATGGCTTGCCTAAGTGTGGGCAAATATGGGTGAATGAGCTTAGGCTTACTGATTTTGATGAGTATGGAGGTTGGGCTGCTAATAGCAGATTGACAGCTCGTTTGGCCGATTTTGGAAATGTTACGCTATCAGGAAATATGAGTACGGTTGGCTTTGGAAGTATTGAGAAAAAAGTAAACGAACGCCAAAAGTACAATGCTTATCAATATGATTTTTCATCTTCCTTTGATTTGGGTAAATTCTTTGCTCAGGATTTTGGACTGAAAGCACCTATGTATATTGGGCTTTCGGAATCGGTTAAGAACCCTCATTACAATCCGCTTGACCCGGATATACTATTAACAACATCATTAAAAGCATTAAAAAATACTACTGAAAAAGATTCTTTAAGACATATCGTACAGGATTATGTGAAGCGTAAGAGTATCAATTTTACGAATGTAAGAAAGACAAAAGTTAATAAAAAAGGACAAACCGCAAAAAAGCCTAAAGTTTATGATATTGAGAATTTATCTCTGTCTTATTCGAAAAATGAAACCTTTATACGAAATATAAATATTGAGGAAAACCGTACGGTAAATTATAGAGGAGCTTTGACTTATAATTTTAACACACAACCAAAAAATATTAAGCCGTTTGCGAAAATTAAATTTCCAAAATCGCCTTATTTCCGATTAATCAAGGACATTAATTTCAATACTATGCCAAAATCATTCTCATTCCGAACGGATGTGAATAGAAATTATAATGAAACTCAGCTAAGAAATTTAACCTCAACTTATGGGAATTCTTATGCGATTGTTCCTACTTATAACAAGATGTTTGAATGGAATAGAATGTATGAGTTTAAATACGATTTAACGCGTACGCTTAAAATGGATTTTGCTGTAAATTCAAAAGCAAATATTGATGAGCCAGCAGGAAGGATTGATAAAAAATACCCTGATTATAAAGGGAAAATGGATACTATTTGGAATAATGTTTGGGATTTCGGTAGGCCAACTTCTTATCATCAAACTTTTAGTTTGAATTATCAATTTCCATTAAATAAAATACCAATCCTTAATTTCTTGTCTTTAAATACTAGGTATAATTCTAGTTATAATTGGACTTCCGCACCTCTTGCTTTAAAGAGTTTAGGGCATACTATTCAGAATTCGAATACCAAACAGTACAATGGGCAGGTAAATTTGAATACCCTCTACAATAAGGTGCCATATTTTAAGAAAATAAACCAAGGGAGTAGGAGGAAAGGTAGAATGGATAGGAACGGAAGAAGTAGTGAGAAAAAGAAGGATGAGGAAGAAGAGAAGAAAAATAAATTTGAATTTATTAAGCACATTACTCGTGTTATGCTAAGTGTGAAAAACATATCAGTTAACTATTCTGAAAATAAAGGTATTTTCCTTCCAGGATATCTGAATCAACCTCACTTTTTAGGGCAGGATTGGTCAGCACTTTCTCCAGGATTACCTTTTGCATTTGGTAGTCAAAGGGATATTAGGAATTATGCAGGAAATCAAGGATGGATTACTAAAGATTCCACATTGAATACTTTATACAAAACAAATACTTCTACTAACTTAACATTAAGAAGTACAGTTGAACCTATTAAACAATTCCGAATTGAGTTAACGGCTAATAAAACAACTTCACATAATGAAACTGAATATTTCAGGTGGGATGATTTACAAGATAAATTTAGTCATTTTAGCCCTATGGAAACAGGAGGACATAGTATTTCGTTTATTTCTTGGGGTACTGCTTTCAAGAGTGATAATGATGATTATGAATCCTCAACTTTCAGTCAGTTTAGAGGATATAGAGCTGATATTGCACGCCAGTTAGCAGCAAATAATCCTAATTTTACTGGAGGGGTTGATCCTGTTACAGGTTATCCTATAGAATATGATAATTTAGACACGATACCAACTGGTGGTTATGGTGCTACTTCACAAGAGGTAATGATTCCGGCTTTCTTGGCGGCTTATGGTGGTCAAAACCCTAACAATTCTAAGCTTACTGCCTTCCCTTCTATTCCTTTGCCAAACTGGCGAGTTACTTATGATGGCTTAATCCGAATTCCAGCCATTAAAAAAAGATTCAAGAGTTTTAGTCTTGGTCATGCTTATCGTTCTACTTATTCTGTGGGTTCTTATTCAACTAATCTGAATTATGGTAATGGTGATGAGATGAATATAAATAACATGAGTTATCATGTCTCTCGTGAGATATCACAGGTTACGATTAACGAACAATTCAGCCCGTTATTTAAGATTGATATGACTTGGAAAAATTCTTTAATCACTAAAATTGAAATAAAGAAAAGCAGAATTTTGGCTTTATCACTTGCGAATAATCAACTTACCGAAACCAATAGTAATGAGTATGTGATTGGTACGGGTTATAGAATAAAAGATGTTGAGTTTAAAATTAGATCAGCAGGAAGAGGAAAGAAGGTTTCTAGTGATTTGGACTTGAAATTAGACTTAAATATACGAAATAATAAAACAGTTATTCGTAAAGTAATTGAAGATGAAGAGCAAATTACTATGGGGCAAAGGATAATTAGTATCAAATTTTCGGCTGATTATGTATTAAACCAAAGGTTGAATATCAAGGTTTTTTATGATAGAGTAGTTACTAATCCGTTCATTTCAACAACTTTTCCTGGAGCAATTACCAATGCTGGATTTAGTTTACGATTTACCTTGGCCGGATAGTTTTGTTAACTAACAAAAAAATGTATTTTTGAAAAAAATAATTTAAATGGAATTTCCAAAAGAACTGAAGTACACAAAGGACCATGAATGGTTGAGAATTGAAGGAGGAATTGCCTATGTAGGAATTACAGAATTTGCGCAAGGGGAGTTAGGCGATATTGTTTTTGTGGATGTAGATACAGAAGGTGAAGAATTAGAAAAAGAAGAAGTTTTTGGCTCTGTTGAGGCAGTGAAAACAGTTTCTGACTTGTTTATGCCAATAAATGGGGAGGTTGTAGCGTTTAATGATAAGCTAGAAGACGAGCCAGAATTGATGAATACTGATCCTTATGGAGAAGGTTGGATTATTAAAATTGCAATAGCAGATGCTTCTGAGTTAGAGGACTTGCTTGACAGCTCAGCATATCAGGAATTAGTAGGATAAAAATAAAAATTATGGAACCAAAAAAGAATCCAGAAGTAAATTTAGAAAGAAAGAGAGGGCTGTTTTTGCAAATAGGTTTTGTTGTTGCTTTATTGGTAGTTCTTGCGGCTTTTGAATACAAGAGTTACGAAAAGGTAGCTTATAATTTAGGGGCGCTTAATCTTGATGATTTGGAAGAAGAAATTATTCCGATTACTAAGCAAGAAGTAAAACCACCACCTCCGCCACCACCTCCGCCAGAAGTAATTGAAATTATTGATGATGAGGTTGAGATTGAAAACGAAATCGAAATTGAGGATACTGAGTCGGATGAAGATGAGGAGATTGAAATTATTGAGGAAGATGATGATGAATTCTTTATGGTTGTAGAGAATATGCCTCAGTTTCCTGGAGGAGATTTAGGATTGATGAAATATATTCAAAAGCATGTAAAGTATCCTGCAATTGCTAAAGAGTACAATATTACAGGAAAGGTTTATATAAGTTTTATTGTAGATAAATCAGGAAAAGTAACTAATGTAAAAATAGTTAGAGGGGTAGATAAAAACTTAGATGCTGAAGCAATGAGAGTTGTAAAGTCATTGCCAAAATATAAGCCTGGAAAACAAAGAGGGAAGGCTGTAAGGGTGATGTTTACTATCCCAATTAACTTCCAGCTTAATTAGAAAGATATAAAAATTAAAAAACCCACTCAATTTAGTGGGTTTTTTGGTTATTATTATTATTGCATAAATTAGATAAAAATTAAAGACATGAAAAAAGCATTATTAGTTTTAGTATTTATTCCCTTATTTTTGTTTTCTCAAAAAGTTACTACTGAAAAAGTAAAAGTTTATTTGGATTGTTCTTGGAGGTGTGATGATAATTTTTTACAAAGAGAAATGCCTTATGTTGATTTTTATAAGGATGCAAAATCAGCAAACCTACACATTATTGTAAAAGGAGAAACAAGTAGTTCTGGAGGAGAAATAGCAACTTTCAGATTTATTGGAGTTGATGAATTTAAAGGAGTAGATAATGTACTTCTTTTAGATGTTTCTCCAAATACAAGTGATGATGATGAAAGAAATCTTTATCTAGAAGTTTTAAAAAAAGGAGTGTATGCCTATATTATAAGAACTTCTGATAAAGATAATGTTTCTATTTCTTTTACTAAAACAATTAAAGAAAATATAAAAGAAGAAAAAGATAAATGGAATAATTGGGTGTTTAGAATGTCTTTAAGTGGCAGGAAGAATGGAGAAGAAAGCTATTCTTATAGCCGTTATAACGGTAGATTTACTGCTAATAGAATTACTGCTGAATCTAAATTCACATCTACTTTCTCACTCAATTCAAATGTGTCAAAATTTGAATATGATGATTTTTCATTAACAACTGAAAAAAAGAGTAAGGATGCAAATATGACCTTTGTAAAAAGTAAAGGAGAGCATATTTCAATTGGAGCAAAAGCAAATTATTCTCAATCAACATCACAGAATTATGATGGTAAGTATAAGTTTTCGCCTTGTGTTGAATATAATATTTTTCCATATTTAGAATCATCAGAGCACAGGTTGAGTTTCCTGTATGGAGTTTCGGCTAATTATAATGATTATACTGACACTACAGTTTATCTGAAATTAGACGAGAGTTTTGCTTCTCATCTTTTTGATCTTTCTTATGATAATTCTCAAACTTGGGGAAGTTTTTCTTTCTCAATAAATGGCAACCAGATTTTGGATAAAGATGATATGAAAAAATATAATATTGGAATATACTCTAATATTGATTGGAATATTTCTAAGGGATTGGCCTTAAATTTTTGGGGTTTTGTTAATTTTGATCGTGCTCAAATCCAACTTCCTCTTAATGGAGCTACCTATGAAGAGATTATTCTTAGACAAAAAGAATTAGAATCAAATTATTCGTACTATATGAATTTTGGTTTAAGTTATACTTTTGGTTCAATGAAAAATAATGTTGTAAATCCTAGGTTTTAGAAAATAAAAAAGCCGAGCATTTGCTCGGCTTTTTTTGTACTTATATTTCTGAATGTTTTTAAATGATCATTCCAGCAGCAACAGTTTCGTTGGTTGCCTCATTAACTAAAATAATACTTCCAGTATTTCTATTTCTGTTGTAGCTGTCAAAGAATAAAGGCTTAGTAGTTCGTATAGTTATTCTACCAATATCATTTAATCCGATTTCTTTATCGTCTTCCATTCTGTGTAAAGTATTGATGTCCATTTTGTATTTTATTTCCTTAATGATACATCTTGCAGTTTGGCTTGTATGTCTGATTGTATATTTCCCTCTTGGAATCATTTTCTTTTCATGCATCCAGCAAATCATCACATCAATATCTTGCTCTACAGTTGGTTTGTTGTTTTCTCTTACCAACATATCTCCTCTACTAATGTCGATATTATCTTCTAAAGTCATACAAACTGACATAGGTGAAAATGCTTCCTCAATTGGTCCGTCAAAGGTGTCAATGGATTTAATTTTAGAAGTAAATCCTGAAGGAAGTACAGTTACTTCATCTCCTGGTTTGAAAACTCCACCTTCAATTCTTCCAGCATAACCTCTATAATCAGGGTGTTCTGCTGATTGCGGACGAACCACAAATTGAACAGGGAATCTGCAATCTACATGGTTTTGATCTGAACCAATATGAATGTTTTCTAAAAGGTGCATCAAAGTTGAGCCATCATACCAATCCATATTAGTGGAACGGTCAA
>Ga0308014_1000170_pt1 | contig 17569 bp, 38 predicted proteins | sample Neamet229_FD_203154 | JGI IMG/M metagenome (GOLD analysis project Ga0308014, IMG submission 203154) | Marine microbial communities from water near the shore, Antarctic Ocean - #229 | ecosystem: Environmental > Aquatic > Marine > Unclassified | place: Southern Ocean | collected 2014-07-28 | reverse complement strand
ACAGAGTAGTATGTTCTCATAATCACCACGTCTTAAAGTAAACATCATTGCTCATATCGCAAAGTATCTAACTCTTTGTTAATAGATGTTTAATCTATATAGCTTTTATAAAATTGAACTTGGTTTGAGTGTGTGTGGGTGTGTGTGTCCAAAGAGGGATTTTTTTTCCCCTGACGGTATCAAAATTAACCCTTTTTAATCCTTTTGCATAGCTTAATGACTAAGTAATGACTAAGTAATGACTCAATAATGACTGAGTTATGACTCTAAATCATGACTGATGAACCAAAAAACTGGTTCAAATGCTTGGGTTTTACCTTGTTTTTGTATCTAAAGAGATAAAAAAATGCTCATATCATCACAATTTTATCTAAAATAATTACAATTTATTAATTTTTAAGCATAAAAAAAGACTCAATTAAGAGCCTTTTATTGGTGTTTCTGGTTGTATTTGTGTCTATTCTTTCAATTCTTTTAGACATTCTCTAGCTTTTATATTATCTTTTTGTATTTCGTTTAATTGTTTCAATAGTTTTTCAATTCTTTTTTCTAGTTCTTGTATGTGTTGGCTTTGCATATCGTTTAATTTGTTAAGTAAATCATTCATTTGATTAAGTATTTAATGTTGTTAATAGTTAAGTTTGTTAGAGTGTTTATATTTAACATTCTGTATCCTTTTGCCTTCATATCATAGACACACTGTAATCCATAGTCTGAAGGTTTAAAGGGCTGCTTCTTTGCGTCCTTCTTTAGGTATTGCGTAACCTTTAATCGTCCCGTTAGGCTTCTAATTGTATTATCTTTCTTTACAAATGTTGCATTAAATATGCGTCCATTAGTTGATTGTATAAGCTCCTTTGCTTCTGTTTTGTTTATTGTTTGAGTCATTGTATTAGTTTTTTTATTTATTAGTTATTATTTTATAAGTACTATATTCAGGCACTACTGCAAAATTTTGTTTTTTGCTCCTCCTGATTAGCTCATTCACATAATCATCATCATTAAGATTATTTGCAAATCTTTTGTTTATTGTATTCACTAGCTCCTGATTAGATAAGTTTTTAAATTGTTTCATTTGTTTATGTTTTATTAGTTATTTTATTAAGTGTTTGTTTATCCAAATATTAAAGCTAATACGAAGAGTATTAAATAAAATGTATTTGAAAAGTTTGACATTGGTAATTGCTGTTTAGACATTATTTTATTAGGTATTTATTAGCGTTAATATTTAAAGTTAATAGCGTGTTAATATTTAGACTTCTCCAGCCTTTCGCCTTCATATCATATATAGGAATTAAATTAAAATCCTCTGCCTTATATGGTGCGGCTCTGCCTGTTTTACTTATATACTTTTTAAGTCTGGCGTTCATTAGTCTGCTGCTGCCGTCTTTCTTTGTGAATGTAGCCGCAAAGATTAACCCCTTACTTTCTTTTATTAATTGCTTTGCCTTTGTTCTGTTTATTGTATTAGTCATTTTATTATTGTTTAGTTATTTAGTTTTATTTTAATTGCTTCTAGTTTTTTGCCTTTATATATTATTGACTCATCCCAGTAATCAACCATTGAATCAATATACTCCAACTCCTCTAGTACCTCGTAATTGTCTGCATATTCTCGCAAATACTCGTTAATCATTCCGTTATTAATAATAGGTATTTTAAACAATTTTGCGTCTGTGTAACCTCCCCTAGCGTCTGCACCGCCGTGTATCTGTATCAATACATAATGTTCATTATTAATAGTAAGGGTTGCACCTTGTAGGATTTGGCTAAGGTCTGAATCTCCGTTGTATGTGTTCCAACTTCTGGAAACCTCTACTTCATTACTACTAACTAAGTCAAGCCAAGCATTAACGCTCACGCCATATAATGAGGCGTCATTTTCTTTTTTGAAGTTGCTACTAATGATACAGTCTGCATCCCAGTCTTTGGCGTTGGTGTTTAGTTCGTTAAAATTAAATGCTATATCATCAACAAACAAATCATTTGTTAAAAAATGAAAGACGCTAACTGTTCGGTGAATTTCGTTATACTTAGTATCGTATTGATATATCTCGGCTGGAGCGTCTGCGAAATCTTGTAAGGACTTGTTTGCGTTCCTCTGCCACATTCTGCCGTTATCCCCTCCAGAATCTAACATATGCGTTCCAGTGTTCTCTGTTAACATTGAGTAAATTAATTGTTCGGTGTTGCTGGTTCTAATTTGTGTTTTTGTATTCATAGTTTTATTTATTTAGTTATTAGTTTTTAATTATGCTCTTTACAAGTTGGACACCTCCTGGTGTCCTGGTTTAATTCATCACCGCAGCAACTATAAAAGCAATCATTACAATATTTGTTATCATTGTCTTGCTCTGTTACTTCTTCAGGTGTTAAATCATTGTCGCAAAGTGTACAGCGTTCTATTTCTTTTCCTGTAAATTCTGTCGGGTCTGATAATATAGGTATATAAGTCATTTTTAAAGTGTTTAAAGGGTTATAAAATTAATTAGTGTAATGATTGTACAAAGTGCATAGATTAAGCCGTACAAGGTCGCAAAAGATAAGATATAGAACAAAATATTTTCTCCTATCGTGTATGTTGGTTTAATGTTTACTTTTGTTATGTACTTAGGGTAAGTTTCTTTTTTAGTCATAGTTTTAATTGTTAAAGGTTTATAAAATAAAATATTATTGCAATCGGTAGACTAAGCAAATAAAGTAAATTTATAATACCTGCTTTTGTGTTTTGTGTTTGTGTTTTTGTATTCATGGTTTAAGGTTTTTAGTTAGTGTGTAAATATCAGAGGACGCCCAGTCATAAAAAGACTACAAACCGCCCTCCTCTATTTATTTATTTTTTAGTGTTTTTAAGTAAGAATTCAGCATCACAAAGAAGTGAACGCATTTTGTTTTGTAGTTCTTTTATCTCATTATAATTTGAATCATTAAAATCATAATCAATTCTAAGGGGGTTAGGAGAATTTAAAAGTATTTGCAAACTATCGTGTTTTAGTTCTGTATTTGCTTTATCTGTTCCCCTCTCCCATTTATCAAGGCTTTGTACTGCGTTTACTTTTATTGTAATGCTTTGTTTGTTAAAAATCTTTTTCATTGTTTTGTGTTTTTAGTTAAATTTGTTTTATTACTACCATTGACCGCCGCAACTTTCATTGTTTAAATTAAATGAGCCGTCAGGGTTTTGCGTTGCTAATTCATAATTAAAAGCCCCCTCAATCCATTCCATGGTATTATTTAAAGTTTCATCATACTCCTTAAGGCTTTCAAACTTCCAAAAGTTAACAGAGGTACAGCCGTCACAGTCAGTTGATGTATAATTTACATAAAAGAAACCATTTTTTAAAAGTTGCTTTAAAATTTCGTTTTCTTCTTTGTATTGTCTTAAGTTTTTTCTGTTTTCGTCTTGCATAATTTATTTATTTAGTTAGTAATTTTCTTGAGTTAGTTCTGAAAAAATATCTTCAATAGCCTCATCAATTAAAGTTTCCTCGTTTGTATTGTCTAGGTTTAAACAAGAGGCACTAGCTACACCAAAATACAAACTTTTTTCGCTGCATTCATTTAATCCGCAAATTTTAGTACTTATACTATATTCATTTTTCCAACCTCTACAAATTGTTTTTAAATTGTATTGCGGGTAGAGTGTTTCTCCATTAATTAAAGTTAATTCGCATTGTATGTTTTGGTTGTTTCTTTTGATAATCATAATTTTTTTATTAGTTAGTAATACCACCAAAAGCCCAACTATAAAAATAGTCAGGCTTTCGATAATATATAAACTATATAAATATAGTTAGTTTTTTAGTTCTTGTCCCTGTGATGTCCTTTTTACCTCTGTTCGCTAGTGCTTACGGGTAAAAATTGGCAGGAGAGCCAACGCCCAAAAGTTTTAAAGCCTACAAATTAAAAGGGTAACTTTCAAACCTTTTAACACTGCAAAGATACAAACGTTTTACACAATAGCAAGTAAAATGTGTAAAATATTAACAAATAGTGAAATTTAGAATCATTCTAAATAGTTGCAAATCAAGAGTTTGCAGTATATAGAACGCACATACACACGCATACACGCACATAGGAGATGTCTGGCAGTTTCAGCAGTTTCAGGGCAGTTTCAACAGACTCAACAGTTTCAAAAGAGAAACAGTTTCAGAAAGTTTTAAGAAAAGTTTTTTGTAATTATTTTATTTGCATATACCAATCCAGAATAGCGATACACTCGTCTAATCCTTTAACAACCTTAGCAAAGTAACCTGCTTCATTAAGGTCTGCTACCCATTGTTTCTGCTCTTTGGATGGGTAACCTGTCTTATCAGCTTTAATTTCTAAGAACAGTCCTGCATACTCGCTATTGACCTTCAGCACCTGCATATCAGGAAAGCCTTTAACATATCCAGTCTTCTTAGCCATTATAGCTTGAGTCATTGATGTTCTTATACCACCTAGAGATGCACAGTACCTTATGTCAGGGTAAGATAGTTTAATGTATGTGCAAAATGCTGACTGTACTCTTGCTTCTTGTTTCATTGCCATACCCTTATCCCCTATCCCCTATACCCCCTATCCCCTTCATACCCCCTACCCCCTTATCAGTATAGGTTGTTCCCTTGAGTAGTTGATACATTAGTGGTTGTGATACTTCATATTTCCTAGCCATAGCAGATATAGTTATCTTACTCTCTGATGTATTGAACTCTAGTCTAATTGCATCAGCTTCAGCAACAGTAAACTTTCTTCTTGAGTAACCACCACCTCTCTTATCTTTTCTATCTCCTACTTTTATCTTTCTAATCTTCGGCATAATATCTATTTAGTATTCATCATCAAACCTATCAGTAGTTTCACCATACTGGTATTCAACATCAACATTCGTTATAGTGATGTCTACTTTACTGAGGTTCTTTTTATTTAAGTAACATATCCTATCTATCAGTTCTGTATCTTTCTTTATCTCATCTATGTTAGAGGTTAGTGCAAATGTATCTAAGATACCCATAATAACCTTCCTTGTTACGGCAGCTTTATTCTTTATCTCATACGATACGAATACCCTAAATATCGGTTTCTTCATTCTTAATCTTATCTAATTCAAACTCAAGATGATTGATTGCTTTCTGTATGCACTCAACACTTGTAGTGTGCTTCCTTTTTGCTCGGAGCAAATATGTGGTGGCAGTACCGATATTATAGGATAAATCAAAGTCCTCTATTACTTTCCTAGCCTCATACCCATACACCTTACCAATGTAGTAGTTAGGAATCTTATCTTTACTGTAATCTAACTCATCCTTACTTAACAACATCTTAGGGTTAATTTCTCCTCCACTCCATTTCTTACTCTTATCTTCTACCACCTCATCTTTCCAAGTGGTACTTGTATTCCTCCCCTTCTCGTAATAATATTTACTGTGTTTTTCGCTCATATCTTTATTATAAATACCATATTCATTTCTTCTTATTGTCTACCTCCATATCATCCATTATAATATCTTCATCCAATATAGTATCATAGATTCTATCGTGAGCAAGTCCTCCTGTTCTTGTAACGACCTTATCTCTCTTTGGCATATTATCTATCTTCCATAGGATTCTTTCATTTGCTTTACTTCTTATCTTACTTTCTATAATATTCATTATTATAAGCATAAATGCTATAAAGAGTACTACTCCTGCTATTAGGCTTAAATACATCATTTTGTTAAAAGTTTTAGTAATTGACTGGAAGTGTAAATCCGTTCATCTCCTGAGTAGTCGTTATAGATGCAGCGAAATTCGTCATTTGCCCACGTCCATAATGATTTGACATTATTCTTTATATGTCCACGCAAGACATTCTTTATAGTTGAGTACGTTCGTTCTGATTCTTTCATATTTTATTTTTTAAATTGTATTGGGGAGGAATCTGAAGCCTCCCCTTTACTACTCAGACTGAAAAATTAAAAGCTCTTTAGGTCTTACCCTTATATTTTTTTAATTAGTTGTTTAACTGAGTATTTGTCATTAATCTATCTGTATAGGAAATCTATCCTCATAAGTATTCCCTAAGAATTTACTTGCTGATTTAGCTTTAGATGATGAATCTCTAAGTCTTTTCCATCCAAACTGCATATAGTATGTTAAGTCAGAATTAATAACTTCTGGCACTTTGAACTTCTCTATCTTTTCTTGCTCTGTGTTTTTCATTGTACAAATATATAAAAATAATTCAATTTTATACTAATTAGTTCCTAAAACTTTTACCCTTGATAACCACCACCTTACACTTCCTTAGCCTATCTAAAGTCCTATCATCATACCTTTCTTTTAATGCTTTTGATGCTAAATTAGTTGTTATTAGTAAAGTCTTTGAACTATCCTCTGCATAAGAGATTGCATCTGAAACTGCATCTATCTTAGTTCCATAATCATTCTTAATACTCTCAGTTCCTAAGTCATCAATTATAATAAAAGAAGCATCACTTCTCTCTATAGCACCAAGTTCTTTAGCTGGTATACTTTTCATACTCTTATTTGTTTTCGTCCTAAAGATTGCAGGTATAACATAGTTTAGTATTGTAGACTTCCCTAATCCACACTCACCCATTAGCATTAAACCCCTTCCTTTCGTGTCTGATAACCAATCTATTATCTCATCATACTCAGGAAGATGCTTATAAACATCAATCGTTCTATCGTAATGCTTAAATGCTTTAATAAACATTTCTTTCAATTCTTCTTTAGTACCTAGCTTATACCTATTGTACATCTTAGGTTGTAGGAAATTTTCTATCTTAAATGTATCTTCTATTGTTCTCATTGTTTTAGTTTTTAAAAAGAACCATCTCCATAATCTTGACCTTTCTCGTGTCTATGTGATGTAGTCCTATCGTTAGTATTATTGTTTCTGCTTTTTTCCCACGTAATTATGCAGCTTTTCCAACTTTTCATTTTGTTCTTTCCTATTTTCCAATCTTTAGATTCATAGAAATGATAAAATGTTTCTGCATCTACAGAATTTTTTCTTTCTAAACAATATTCTTTAACATCAATAATTGTTGGTTTTTTAAAACTCACACTACCCTTTGTAGTATTACTATTCATAGTATTAATACTTGTAGTATTACTCTTTCGATTTTTATCGCATAGGTCTTTAGATATTTTTAACATACCCTTATCGATTATTTTAATATACCTATGTGATATTTCTCGTGTACCCTCCTTGTATGTATATCGTATCTTAATGTATTCATACTTAACTAATTGACTTATCCATCCAGAAATAGTTCCTTTTTCTTTATCGTATAGGTCTGCAAAGTATTTATTAGATGCAAAACATTCAGCATTCATATTGCACAGGGCAGTTATTTCAGCGTATAAGAGCTTAACATTAGCCTTTAGTCTATTATCGTATCTAACCTCAGCAGACAGGATAGCATAATAGTTTGGTTGTTCTTTCATTGTGTTATAGTTTTAGTTAAAAAGAAGAAGAAGGAGTATATCTCAACTCCAACTTCTCCCCTTTATTTTATTTAGAATGGTAAGTCATCCTTATCATCACTACTAGATTCTTGCTTAGGAGCTGTATTAGCCTTCTCCTTTGGCTCAAAATCATTTACATAAGCATAATGTGTTGCACCTTTTTCCGATGGCTCTCTCCTTTCTGAAATAACCATTGACACCCAACCATTCTTTGAGTTCTTTTGCAACTCATCTAATTTAAAGTTGGCAACCATCATTTCCCCATACTTTGTTGGGATGTTTTTAATGCTACTCGGTAAGTAGACTTTCTCTTTTTTCTCTGACATTTTGTTGTTTTTTAATTTTATATAATTTAGTTAATGAATCCTTGATTTTATTCCTTCTAAGCTCTAATCCTAATATTTCCTCATCTATCTCTACTTCAATTATTTTATTCTCTATCCTTTTAAATAAGTCAGATTCTTCAGTATAATTATTGTAGAAGAATTCAAACTTTCTAGTATGATGAATTATTGATGAGTGATGTAAGTTGGTAACACCTGCTATTTCTGCTAGAGTTAACCCAAACATCTCTCTTAATATGTATATATACATTCTCTTAGCAAATATAATGTTTTTCTTTCTGCTGCCTAAAAATATTCTATCTTTATCTACTTCATATATATCTGCCAATTCAGACATAATTATATTGTTATAGTAGTCGCTAAATTTTAATCTTCTTCTTTTCATTGTGTTTATTGTTTATTTAAGTCGTACACTATTGTATCAACTACATCTTGAACTGTTAATCCTATAAAGTCCGCTAATCTGTGTGCGTGTATAAATCTAAGGTTGGATGGTATCTTTATGAAATCTCTACTGGTAGCATAATTAACTCCTATTACTTTACATAGAGTTGAATTAGATATACCATAAATCCTTAGCAGTGCTTCAAACTCATTCCTTGATTGTCTTATCTTTAGTAGTGAATATTTCTTAGTCATTTCTATGCATATGCTTTTCAATCTTATCTATGCTTACTTTGAACTCTGTCTTATTGAAATGATAAAAGTCTAGTAATTGTTTTTCATCTAGCAGACTCATAATCTCATCTTCTGTAGCGAAATCTAATACACTTTTGTTCTTCCATATAATATAAGTGAAAGACTCTAGGAAGTGTCTAAAAATCTCTATGCTTAAATACTCCATCTTTGAGCATTTTGAGCCATTGTTTTTGTGGGTCTTTTTCATATCTATTGTTGTATAGTTTAGTTATTATTTCCTCTGCTTCTTCTTCTGATAAATCATTCAACCTATTAAGAATATCAGACTTCATTGTTGTTGTGAGTGATGTGAAGTCAATGTTCCCTTCAATGGTCAGCCATTGTGAGTATGTTAACTCACTAGGCTTTCCATCAAAAAGTTCATCTATATCCTGATTACTTAGGCTCATCTACTATTTCATCCTGACCAAATACTCCTTGCTCATAGAATCCTGTAAGTTTAAGAACTACTCTACTCATTGCTCTTTTCTCTGCCATTGATACTGGGAATTTCTTACCACCACCATTTAAGTTAGCAGGAGATGCTTCTCCAAAACTCATTACATTTCTAACATCATTACCTACTTTCATAGTTCCTGCTGCCTTCAATACACAGATACCTTTATCTACATCCATAGTTACTACTTCATACCCAATAGTGATTCCATTCTTAGCAGAAATCTTATCAATACCTGTTCTAGTGATGATTACAAATCCTCTAGGGTCTTTAAAGACATCCTCAGCAGTTAAGCCATTCTCTTTATAAAGTCTTCTTAAAGCCTCTGTTCTTGTTTCAACAACTACCTCTGGTTGTTTTGTTAGTTTTTCCTGCATTGTTTTTTTTGCCATTTGATTATTTAATTGATTAGTATTCTGATTCTGTGCAATGTCGTGCATTGCGTTAATTGTTTCTTCTCTTTGTTGAGTAAATTGTTCTTTCATCTTTCCCATTTTTGTTTATTGTTTTAGTTATTAATTGAGGCAAATATATAAAATTGGAATTAATAAACAAGTACTTTTTAACAATTCTTTGAAAATTGTTAATCTACTAGAGTAAAATTGTATATGTATTGTGCTTCTGTTTAAAAGTAATGCACTAAACGAGCTACTTGACCACTGTCTTTTTCGTGCAGGAAACTCTCAACTGCCTTAGGAATTCCTACATATCCCTTTCTTGAGTGCCAACTATCAGTACCACTTGGACTTCTCATATATTCAACAGTAACACCAATGTAATCCTTACCATCTAACCATTTTTGCTTAACCTTGTGATGTAAATGATGTAGATACCAATACCTATGAGTAGTTTCAGCCCATTCTTTAGGTCTGTCATTCGCCATTGTTAAAGGAAGGTTAGCCATCTTAGCACCATCTCCATGTTCAAGTCCTATTAAATTCTTTCCATACTTATAGTACTTTCTATGTGCTACTGATATATCAAAAGTTACTTCACTATCATTTCTGAACCAACTCCTTAATGCGTGTGCTAAATGAAATCCACTCTGGTAATCGTGATTACTCATTGAATGAATGACATCTACAGGTGCAATTTCTCTAAGTATCTCAACACACCTAACATATAGTGCTAGTGCAATTTCAAAATGCTCCCACCATTTACCATCTACATCTTGATTAGTACCTGCTGTAGTTGTATTGTAAACATTATCTATATGCAGAATATCGTTCCCTATGCAAAATAAAACCCTATCCACCTCAAAGCCTTGAGATTTATCTATAAGCCCTTGTAGACCCTCTAACACCCTCTCACAAGCAATCTCTACATTATAACCATCACCAGTTTCAAGATGATTAGCATATTTACCTATATGAATATCTGCAGGATTTATTACTAACAAGTGATTATTCTGTTTAGTTGTTCTCTTTACTGAAGGGTAATGAGGAGAGTGCTTCTCTATAAAATTACTGACTGATTCTAGGATGTCATTCTGATTAGCAGTTAAATCTTCCTTAGTTACAATACTAAATCTAAATTCTCCACTAGCAGACTGCCAATGTTTTACAGATACCACATCTTTCTTGTCTATACCTCTATCTGCTAAATTAAGGTCTAATGCATTGTTACCATTAGTGTTAGTGTTTGACTCTGCCCTATCTTCTCTGACTAAGTCCACCTCCTGTGCTGTAAGCCTCATTCGGTTATCTCTTTTGTCTTTGCTCATATCTATAGTATTAGTTATTAAGCAACAAACATACGAATAAAAAAAGCTATATAATACAAAAGTGAGATGTTTTTGAACATCCCACTCTTGAAAACTATAAACAATGAAACAAAGACAGGCACAACCCTATCTAAATCTTAAAGCAAAGATACTTATTTTTTACAACTACAGTTAGTATTAGTCTTATTTTTTTCAAATACTGAAAAGCATAATGGTAAAATTCCTAACCCTGTTAGTATTAACGCATTAGTATCAATGCCATTCTTTTCTATATATAAACTTGCAGCTAAAACTATCACACCACTGATTGTTCTCTTGCTACTCCACTTGCCTTTTGTGTCCGTAAATAACTCTTTTACTGCTTTTAGTAATTCAGTTATTGGTGTTATGCCTCCCTTCATTAGCATAGACCCTATCCATTTCTGAACCACTATTTCTTCTTTGGGTAATTAGGAATAAGAGCATCTATAACTGTATCTAACCAGCCAAATATTCTGTTATCCTTATCTGAAGGAGTTAAGTTTGTAACAACCTTTACTGCTGCCATTAGTCCTACTAATAACTCCAACCAATTTTCTGTAATAAAATTCATAATATATATTTAAGTTAATTTATTAATTAATATAACCAAATCGATGGATTTGATTTTTTCTCATCTATGTCTGTATGGATAAAAGTATCTGCTATTCCGAATCTTTTAAACCCTACATATCCTAAAGCATCAATAATGATAGCTCTTTTCTTACTGTTTGTGCATTTAATATCTACTGCCAATCCTTTTATATGTGATGATGTTGGATTCTTAATTGATTCAGGATGTTTCTTACATCTATAACCACTCGTAATGACAAATGGAGTCTTTGCAAAATCTCTAGCCTCATCTAGCATTTCAAGAAGGTGTCTACTTATAACAGTTTCACCACATCCACACTTACAAGTGAACTCACTCTCTTTAAAATAATCTAAAGTCATTTTTTTATTTCTTAAGGCTTTTAATAACCTTATCAAAATACATACCAAAACTATCTTTAATTTCTTCTTCTTCCTCTGGACTGTATTCCTCATCTTCTCTTTCAGAATCATAAGTAAATAGAATAAGCATTTCTCTACCATCTTCTTCTACTTTAACTTCTAATCTACCATCATTATGTAATTCATCCATCATTTCTTGGTTGAAATGAAGGTGATAATCATGATTTTCATCATCAGCATAATATTCTTCATTTTGTAAATCACATTCTGATTTTGAGGAATATTCACACTTTCCAGTTTCTCCAAATCTCCATAATCCATTTTCACATTCGTAACAAGGCATAATTTCTATTTTTTTATTTTAAATAAATTAGCATTAAGCTGTAACCATTAAAAACTCAACATCTATAGCCTCAGTAGTGTGGCTAGACTGACCTACAATTGTTTCAATATCTGCAAATGTTACTGCAACTGCAGTTGTAGTTGCATCTAAACCAGCGTCCATAAGCAATAAACTACTCGCAGGAGATAACTCAAAGAATACATAGTCCACTCCATTATAAACCCTAAGATTTAGTGTGTTTGCTGTGTCTAGGTTTGTAATTCTGAAGTATTTATAATTTAATTCAACAAACTGTCCCTGACCATCAGCAGTAGATAGTGCTAGTATACCTGTAAAATCACTTCCATCTCCCTTACCAGCAATCGACATAACTCTTTGAGATACCTGCCCATTATCATTATATGTCTTATTCATTGTATTACCATAACTCACTCCATTAAGAGTGTATGATTCTGTAATTGTTACTATTAAATCTGATGGTACTATTTTTGTTGCCATAATTTTATTTTTTTAAGTTGTAAATATTTTTATCATTGCTCCTATTGTTAAACCATAAATAACCCACATTGCCTTAACTAAAACCTTCCTCATTGATGTGTTTCTATTTACCCTAGCAGTAACACCTGTATCTGGATTTAATAACTTCTCAGTTAGCATATCTAATTTTGCATCTATACTATCCATCTTCCCATTAATTGAGCTTATATCTTTCTTCATCGAAACTAATTCTTCTTTAGTAGTCATTAATAGGTAGTTGTTTGTATAGTTAATGTCATATGTAGTACAGACCCAGCTACTGATGATTTAATCATAGGAAATAAAATATCTCCTGCTGCTAGTGATGGAGTAGTTATTGTTGTTGTATTTATTCTAACACCTTTAGAGTTACTAGAAAGCCCTGTTATATCAATCTCCTCAATAGCAATAGGAGTAACAGCATCTACAATACCCTCTACTGGAGTTATCTTACATAAAGCTATAGTAGCAACAGTACCTTGATTATTTGTTATCCATCCTGTTATAGATGTAACTGTAGATGCTTCAGGAATAGAGAACCCTTGACCAATTTTAAAGAAATTTTGAGGAGTTATAGTATCTAAATTAACATCAGGCGAACCAAAATCAACATCCATCTGAAATGGAGAACGAGTATCTTGGATGTCCTCCCCATAAGCATAATTTGTAGTACTTGAAGTTGTATATCCTTGAATCTTATAGTTAGTAGTACCCATAAAAGACTTTTTTTGCCATATTAGACTACCATCAGTACCAATAGAAGAAGTACCTAAACCCTTACTTAATACAGTATCATTAGTAGCAACTTCAAACCCCTTTGGATTATGCCTATTTATATCACTTAAATTCTTATGTTCGTTTGCAGCCATAGTTTATATATTATTTAACATTCAGGACAGTAACCTTTCCAACTATTATAATTTCTTGTAGACCTAGAGTATATACTATCATACATTATGATTCCATGATTCTTATATGTAGTTACATTACAAGGCTTATTAGCTGTATATGTAGGGTAATCATCACTATTATCTTTATCGTTTAAAAAACTTAACATATCTTGTAGGTAAATCTCTGCCTTTCTATATGTATCTTGCTTATAAACATTTAATTCTGAAGGGTCAATAATTGTAGAAAACTCATCAATATTATTTACAATACCCATACTTGTACTATTCATCTGAACTTCATTTATAACCTCAAATCTAGCAAACCAAGATAAAGTTCTAATTAAGAAATCATCCATTAAAGTTTGATTAGCCTGTGTAAGACCACCAACTGTGGGGAAATAACCAATATTATTTTGCGTTTTTAATTCTTCATAAAACTTCTTTCCGATAGCAGTCTTTAAATGTGCTAATTCAGAAAGCAATATTGTGTTAGTAGATATTAAAGCAGGGTCAGTATTAGCATTAGTAAAACTATTGCTTATGACTTCTGCTGCAGTTACTAGTGTTTTGTATTGATTTGTGTTTGCCATAGTAATTAGTCTTGTGTATTATTTTTCTCAGTTACTGTCAAGTCCCCAGCATCATCATCTCCAACTCCATCAGCATCATCATCTCTAGTTACAATAATTTGCTCTCTATCAGTTAAGAACATATCACCCTCCTCAAGCATTGGTAAATCCTCATCTAACAATCTTCTTTGCTCATTAATTGTAAGAACTTTAGATGGGTCAATCTGAGTAGCAAAACTAATTGGCGGCTCATAGTGAATCATTAAATCTTGAGGTAAAAATCCTAACTCTCTGAACATTATAGTCTTAATTCCATCTAATAGTAAATCAGAAGTATCTTTAATTACAGTAGTCATTGCTAAATCATAAGCAATTCTAATCTCACTACCTGTATTATTCATCTTTCCGCTTGAAACTAAACCACTTAAAGATGGTTGCCATCTGTGAGCAGTAACGATGTTTTGGTCAGTTATTCTCTGTAAGTCTATCCAACTACCTTCTTGGTCATCTTTTATGATAGAAACATTAGCAGGAGAAGTATCTCCATTTTTTACTAAAAATAATATTTTACCATTATTTCCTGCTCCGACAAATTTCTTTTGTGCTTGGTCTACTAACTTCTTTGCTTCTTCTTCTCCCATATCTCCACTAATCTCAACGATTGCAGATGGTTGAAATCCATTCTTAAACTTTGTGTGATTCCATTTTCCAATCTCATAATCAACAGCAATATGCTCTAATGCAGCAACATAATCTGGTAATCCATAAAATGAGAATGTAGGCTCGTAATCTTTAAATTGAAGTATAAATCTATTACCCTTAACTTCTGGATAGAGAGGAATTATATTCAAATCTTCTTTCATTGTATTGTACTTAGCCCAATCTGGGTGTACATACGCTTCTTTCTTATCCTTAGACATTCTAACAGTAGTTGCATCTATATGATATAGATTCATTCCACCATCATATAAAACACCCTCTAAGTAGGCATTTCCAAATGTATAATAATCTGATGCTAATTTCTTGAAAATCATTCTTAATGACTCTCCATCAGCATTAACATCTTTTATGTATTCTGAAATATCTTCGTTATTACTAACGAATTTAGCACCACTAGTAAATATAGTCTTTTGAGCTAATACACTTCTATGTGTACTACTCTTTCTCCCTAACTCTGCTAAATACTGAGGAAATAAGTTGTTAGTACCGAATGGTATGAACTTAGTCCTAATCTTAGAAATATCTTGCGGTTCTTCAATGTTCTGAGGTACTGATAAATTAAAAACCCCAAATTCAAACGTATTACTCTTTTGAGTCTGAAGTTGTTGTTGTTTTTGACTTTTTAGCTTTGGTTGCTTTCTTTGACTCATCTTTATTTGTTTTTTCAATAAATTCCGTTAAACCTAATTCCTCATATCCATGTGCTAATGATTCTTGAGATACATCTCCTCTCAAGTCAAAGTACACACCATCAATAAGCACGCCTAATACCTTGCTTTCCTTCTTCTTGTATTCACTCATAAGTAAGTATATTTTTGTTGTTTGTAAATTTAATATTTTATTATCACAATCACACATAATTTATAGAAAGATATTAATAGGGAAAGGTTATAAACTTTTTACGAAACAAGTCCAACCTAAAAATATATCTTTATTGTTAATCTGTTGTTGCTGTTAAGCCAGTTCCCGCTATTACAACATCACTAGTATAAGTCATTGGCAGCTCAAACGCAGTGCAAGTTAGTGTTACTGTTACTCCATTCTCATCAGAAAAAGCAGCTCCAGTACCTCCTTCTACTGATGCTAAACGAGCATAAGTTTGACCATCTGTAACACGATATGTACTTCTATACTTATCGCTAATACCCATTACTAAATTACTATTATTTGAACCATCGTCATTATTGTCAATAACTAAAACCATTAAACACTTTCCTTCAAATTCATTAAGCCTGACTATTTTTGTTCTTTCCAAATAAGGGAGATTGAATGATAAAGTAGTTTCAACAGTAGTTGTATCTTTACCTTCATTTGTTGCATTAACAGTTAAAGATGATGATTCTATTTTAGACTCATAAACACCCCAAGTTGCAGTCACATCACCTACATCTCTTATTTTATATATACTACTTATATTTTTAGTATACCCTATTATATCATCAGCCTTCCATTCTCTAATTAATATAGTTCTTGTGCCTCCAACTGATTGTAAATCAGCACAAACAATCGCTTGTCCACTTTCTATTGCCATTTTATTTTATTTTTTAAATTATTAATTAGTTGTTGCTTCATCAGGACCTATATATAAGATTGTTCCTGTGAAGATTCTAGGTAATTCATACTGTTTAGCCATTATATTAACAGTCATACCATTATCATCATTATAAGCAGCTCCAGAACCTCCTTCCATTCCAGTTAAATTTGCAAATGTTTGACTTCTCGCATTTACAGATTCATTTTCATACTTCTCACTAACACCAACAACAAAAGCCGTATCTGAAGAATCAATAGCAATAACCATCATACATTCAGTTAGTAAGTTTTGTAATTCGTGAAATTTTATATTATCCATTTTTGGTATAGTAAAAGATACACCACACTCAAAAGAAGTTGAACCATTTTCTTTGGTTGCATTTACTGTTAATGCTGTTAATTGATTCTTAAATTCATAATTATACCAAGTTGCTGTTGATGTTCCATCAGTAAGACTAGTAATTGAGTGAACACCTGCTCCATTAGCATAAGCAATAACATCTGCAGCAGTCCAACTTCTTAATAATATTCGTTTGATACCTCCACTTGCTTGTAAGTCAGTACAACCAATTGTAATCCCTCCATCTATTGCCATTTTATTTTATGTTTTAAATTGATTAAAAGTAATTAAGAGGAGAAGATTTTTACACCCTCTCCTCTATTATTACATTATTATTGTTATACTAAAAGTCCCCATTGAACAAGAGAAGAATACAAGTACTGTACACCTAATTTAAAGTAACCTCTGAAGAACATTTTTTCCTCCAAATCATCATAAAATACTTTGAAACTTCCTTCTGGGTCAGTTACATCAGAACCAATTATTAAGTTTTCAATCGCAGTATAACACATTCCTTGATTATTGTCAGCTCCTGCTGCACTTTGGAATAAATCTGGATTAGTATCAGCTAAGATAGTGTCCCACTCATACATTGCTACTAATTCAACACCTCTAAAAGAAACTCTAGGTGAAGCATCTACTCTATTAACTAATGCTAAGTCAGAACCAGTACCTTCAAGACTTTGTAAGTAAGCGTTATATACTTTAGGAGTTACAAACATTTTCTTATCTGCTGGTGCTACTTGCTGTAATGCTGCAGGCGCTCCATCATAAATTGCTGTAATCATAGTTAATGCTTCTGCTGCTGTTGGATTTGCTGTTGCTGCTGCTGCACTTTCTATTACAGTTTCTGCTTTCATTAATTCCATCCAACCATTAAATACTGCATATCCTGCTACTGCTCCTGCTACATCACCACCCCAAGCTAATCTTACTACATCTGAAGCGATACCTTTTACTGCTCTGTTTACGATTGCATCAGCTAACTGAGTACCTTCAATATTCATTACATCTGCTCCACTTCTA
>Ga0308014_1000167_pt1 | contig 17793 bp, 34 predicted proteins | sample Neamet229_FD_203154 | JGI IMG/M metagenome (GOLD analysis project Ga0308014, IMG submission 203154) | Marine microbial communities from water near the shore, Antarctic Ocean - #229 | ecosystem: Environmental > Aquatic > Marine > Unclassified | place: Southern Ocean | collected 2014-07-28 | reverse complement strand
GACCACTAGGGTCAGGGTAGGATATTATCTTGTGTCCTCTATACTTTTGTGCTAGAGTCCTTGCTAGTGTCTCCGTATCAGGATGCCCTTGCATTTCATCTAGTATATGTATTTGATTTCCTCTTAAAGCAAAGATACATGACGCCATAATACCAACGTTAAAGTCGATAGCTACGTGTACATCTTCTCCAGCATCAAAGGGGGGTAGGTCTTTATCTATATGCTCACTCCTATTGAATGTATAGAATACTGTGTTACCAGAGTCCTCGAAAGATGCTGAATACTCTCTAGCAAACTTTAGTGGGTCTAGTGTTAACTTAACTCGTTCAATCTCATCATCATCTAGATAAGGAGAGTCTTGATATGTGTAGTGGTATGACTTCCATTGGTCATCAGCATCTTGTCTATTAAACATCTCATAGAAATAATTATATCCCATAGGAGTACTAATAATAAGAGCCTTACCGGGGTTAGCGCCATGCTTATCTGCGTTCTTCTTAGACCAACGTGTTGATATACATGGTTGTATGACTGATTCCCATGATTCTTTCAGGGATGTACCAGCACCTTTCCATGAGCATACCTCATCAGCTACTACAAAGTATTGACCACTACCACGCATACGTTCTGATGCTTCATAGGACCATATCTTCAATATAACATTATTAGGGAACCAGAATGTACCAGCTACTCTACTAGACTTATCAGCATAGTGGTCAGCACCTAGTATATAGGCGATTAACGGGTAGTAGATATCTATAGCCTGTGCATAAGTAGGAGCAATAATAGCAACATTCTTATTAGGCACATCAGCGGGTAAATCCATTAGTTCTTGTACGGCTACCATAGCGGCTGTTGCGGCTAGGAAGGACTTACCAAAACCACGAGAGGCATTAACCACTGCGTATCTTGTACTGCCATCCCCCATAAACAAATCAGAGATAACATCTGATTGTCCTTCGTGTAATACGACTTCATCCATTCTAATTCTCTCTGAGATACGCCACAGACGCTCTCTCTAATACTTGGGTTTGATTGTGTATACTCTAGTATACTTAAATTTATTTTGATTGGGTCTGCTTGAGTCTAGTTCATAAACCATATAGAATATACACCATAACAACAAGACAGAGCGTAAATTAACGCACATAACTTTATATTCATTTCCTTTTAGCCTTTATATTAGCTATAATTTCTTTGTGATGAATCTCATCAGCTAGTAACCTCGCAGTCTTTGCAGTCTGCTTTCTGAGCCTCCATGTCATAAACACCTTGTATACCCAAGGGGCAACATCCTTTAGGACACCATAGATGAAGGGAATATACTTAAGGAGAGGTGCCGCCATAGTTAATACCCAGACCTACGAATAGGCTTCTTCTTAGTTGACGCTGGTTTCTTCTTCATAGCAGAGTCTCTCATTAGCTTACCGTTAGGCATGTAGTGAAATCCTTTAGGTGCTTTCTTCTTTATAATAGCCATTACAATTTTACCTTCCTTGTTTCATTTTAAATATTTGTCTACTAACTTCTTACCTATGTATAGAACAGCTACTACTGTTATTAAGACACCAGCCTCTAGATATAAATTACCTGTACTACTGTCTACCTTAACTCCTTTAGTGCTTATCTCTATACGACAAGTATCACAGTTATTTCCTACGTCTTGCATCAGCACTAGCCTTTTGAGCCTTCTTCAAAGCTTGTTTCTGTTTAGCTGTCATAGGACCACGCATACCAGATATCTTGCCTGAAGCTATACGGTCTCCTAGACCTTTATAACGGGCATCTGACTGTAATACCTTAGTACCACTCATACGAAGAGGTTTACCTATTTCTTTGGCGGCTCTCTGCATCTTCAACTTAAACTCAAATAGTTGTCGTTGGAATTCTGATTGTTTCATATTTACCACTTTACCTTGTTTGCCCAATAGGCCGCAGACATCTTACCTTTAGCAATGTTAGTTGCATGTCTAGCTTTCCAAGCAGTACGTCTAGAGGCATACTTAGCGCTCTCGTTGGCTTTCTTGGGGCTTCCTTTAGTATTCTGTTGACCGAATCTAATAGTCTTTATTGTGCCACCTACTTTAGCAACAACAATATGTGATTTGGTTCTATGACCGGGGGTCGATTTAGGTTTGTTATAACCACTCACGCCGGCTCTCTTTAGTCTGCCGTCAGGCTTCTTCATAATAGATTACTCCTTAGACTTATCTAATAATAATATTATTTCTTCTTCTTTACTGGCTTCTTAACCATTGGTTTCTTCTTTACAGGAGGTCTTCCGACCTTCTTACCGTATGTTCCTTTACCTTGTGGCATTATTTCTTCCTCTTCTTAGGTTGTGCGGAGTACTGTTTACCCGCTTTAGTGTCTTTACGTTTCTTAGCTGTTGATGCCGCATACCCCTTCTTACTCATAGCATTAATAGCCTTAGTTGGCAGATAGCGTTCACCAGTAGCCCCTTTACCTTCGGTAGAGTTCTTGCCTGACTTAGTACGCCACTTCTGTTTGGTCCACTTAGTCATACTCTTTTGTTCTGATGTCTTACCACCAGAGTAAGTACCACCACGTTCTTTATAGAGTTTAGACGCAAGTTGCATAGCTCTAGCTGAATGTTTACCACCCATCTTGGCTACAGCATCTTTCTTAGCTGTCTCCCACTTCCTTGGATTCGCTCTCCCCATCGTCATCCTTCTTTCTCATTGTTAGTTTAATGGCCATAGGCTTACGTGTAGATATCTCTGTCTCTAACTTCTCAGGTACTTTCTTGTAACCATAAGCCATAAGATTGTTTATGAGTGTTCCTTGAGTCGCTATAAGTTGAGCATAAGAACCACTGCCAACACGTATGGAGCCGTCATTAAGAGAGACCTCAATAGCCTCGTACTTCTTTATCATCATCTCGATAGGGTCAAAACCTAACTCCTCAAGCTTCTTATAAGCCGCCATAGAGTTAATATTCTTAGAGCCTTTAGGACGACCACTGCCGGGCTTACGCACCTTGTCTAAGTCTTTATTTCCATTTGGATTCGCCATTGTTTGCCTCCTTTTAAGGTTCTGGAATGGTTGTAGATTTAACATAGTTTAAATTAAAAAATAAAATTAATAGTTATCAAAAGCTTACAACCGTGGTTAAATAAGCCTAAGAAAATTATTAAAATAATAATAAGAATAAGTGTCAAAATAAATGACAATAATATATGAAATAGAGTGGCACTAAGGAAGTTTGAAAGTAGCTTCCCTAGTGTTTGTCCTCTTCCGCTACCCTATCAATAGGTGTTTTAGCAACCTTACGTAGTAATTCGTTCTCTTCTTGTATTGTTTGCAGTTGTCTTTTAAGAGATTCAACTGTGTTATCATAAGAGGTTTTACTAAGCGCCATTGCCCGAAACAACCCCAACATTCCTGCTGAGACTAAGACGACAAATACCGCTACGGTTGCCGGTAGATATTGTAGGAGTAAATCTAGTTTCATATAGACTATCCTTCCGAACTCGGTCCACATAAGAAACCGAAAATGTAAAAAGTAGACAGGCCATAAGGGACTGCCGCCGCTGTTAAAAGATTGAAGTCACCAATAGTTATGAAAGCGCCCAAGGCTATAGTCATCCATACTATTGTGGAACAGATGTTAAAGATTATTCTTTGAGGTCTTCCATTATAATATATCTGACAAAAGCCTAGTAGAGCTGTCATCCATGCCATGAAGAAATTGTTAATTTGTAATGTCTCAGAGGAGACGCCATATTGAGAGCCAAATAATAGGGTGAAGGCCACAAACCACAAACCTAGTCCAGAGGCTTGTTCAAGGCCTCTACCATAACCCCAACCTGTATAAGCAGGGTTGAAGTATTTGTTTAAGGAATGGAAGGCGCCATCTATCTTTAACGCAATTTTATTAACGTCCATGAGTATACCACCATTGTTATAGTATTGAAAAGGAACCACACGTAATTCGCCCAGTCTCGTCCCCAAACATCACCATAGATATATGCTGAAGTCCAAGAAGATTGTGCAACGATAAAGATTATAGCACCAACAACAACAAGTATTGTGATGGGTTTTTTAAGTGTGATGAGAGCAGAGCCGATTATAACAACCAAAGAGGCTATTGTAAAAGGTATAAAGTCGATGTAGTGTGCAAACATTAGATGTCTCCTTAGGTGTTTTAATAAGAAGTCTCATAATTACGAGCAATAATTTTAGGGTTCCTTAAACGTAATTTAAGAACATTTAGGAAAAAAGGTTTTATTTCAGTCTTTAATTTCTTATCTATTTTAAGTCTATTAAAACAACAAAAACACTATAGTTGTTAAAGCTACTGATGAGATAGTTTGGAGGATAATCATCCTATACCCCTACCCCCATAATCCCCCTTCCCCAAGGAGGTCATATCATAAGGGGACCCTATTTATCTTTCCTTAATATTATGGCAAAAAAAAATATATAGACCCCTCTCGACACCCCCATCAGCCGAAGCCAACAGAGATATCAAGAGGGGTTTATAGTCTAAGTCTTAGTGCGACCCCAGTGGGATAAGCACGTAAAGGTAACTCTATTTGGGTTAGGGAGTTTGTTAACTCTTTCCCAATATTCTTCAGCTACTATTATCACAGGATATTGACCTGATTCAATGAAACCGTTAGGGTGTTTCTGTGCATAACGGTAGATAGAGAATGGTAAGCTACCGATAGACCTTGTTAGGTTAGCTGAACGTTGGTCTACAGGGTCAGTAACTATGAAGTTAATCTGTGGGTCTGACCATAGGGAACGTACTAACTTATCTGTAAATTCATCAACACCATATACAGCTATTAAACCGAGTCCTTTGAACTCTTGTTTGAATGAATCTATAGCTGACTTAGGAGAGGGTTTAAGTTTAATCTTTACTGGTTTGTTGTCGGAAGAACCTCTAGGTCTGCCCCTACGCTCCGGTGGTTTTTCTTCGATAACAACAGGTGCCTCTTTCTCTGTGACAATATCATTTGCTTTAGAGACCTCTGGGTCTGGTGTTATTATTAGTGCTGGCTCCTTTACCTGTATAAGCTTCTTAGTTTTATCTTCGATGATAGCATCAAGGATTTCTTCGACAACCATAGCAGGTTCACTCATTAGCCAGCTCCTTTTTTAAGTCTTCGAAGCTCCCAGTTAATTTAAATACTTGGGGTACTGTCTTGACTTTCATTTTGCTTAATAATATGTCTCTCCATACAGCGTTAGATTCTTCTTGTCCATTAGCCGCTAAGTCAACATAGATATAAGTCTTTCCCTGACGTGTCAGTAGTTCTTTAGCCTGCTCACAGAAGGTACAATTAGCTCTGCCTATTACTAGATACATTATTCATCTTCCCCTTCAGAGTCATCTAGAGCGCTAACAGCCTCAACAAATCCTTCACAGAAGAATTCATACAACATGTCTTCGATGCTCCCATTAGTGTCCATTTCATACTCAGCGATAAACTTGTCAAAAGCTATTTCGATGAAAGTTTCCATATCTGTACTTGTTACGCCTTCGTTCATTTGTCTCTTCCTCTTCCTGATGCTAAAATGTCTTCGTCTAACCATACCATAGGACTAATGTCACCACGAGTAAGGCCAATGTCGTTTAGTTCTCTATCTGATAAACGATTTAAGTGTTTGATTGTATCTCGGTGTGCTTGCTTAGTCATAAGATACTTGAGATACCGATGTGCTTTTGAGCCGATTGCTATGCAACCTTTCTTCAATAGTCTTAGTATAAGCTGGACAGTAGCCCTCACCTTATTACAAAATTTTCTTCTCATGTTATTCTCCATTCAATTCTTGATATAGGTTATCTAGTGCATCTTCTACTATGCCAATAACGGTTTCTATTTCGTCCTCAGTGGAAGACAGTTGTAGTTGGTTGTTACGGATGCCTATTACAACACCCATATCAAAATTGTTTTCTAAGCTATCTAACACTTGGTCAGAGGCATCTAACATGTCACTTAAGTCATCCGCCTTACGCTTCTCTAGGAGTGCTTTTTTGTATGCTTCAATACGGTCAGTAAGACTTACCACATTTGACATTATATACTCCTCCATTTTCTTTAATCTTTTCATCTTCATAAGGGGCAACAACGATTCTGTAGAACTCTGCTTGAGCGCCCGCCAAGGCCCCCATTACGTCATTCATGTCTTGGTATCGTGCGCCGTTTTTAGAGCTTAAGAACTCCTGTATTATCTCTGCAATTAGGTACTGAATCTCTCCAGCGTTTTTTATACCTTCTATATGTATGTAACCAGTGATTGCTGATAGCTCATTCCGGTCTTCTTCTGTTATATAAGGCATTATATGTTCACTCCTATCCATCTCATTATGTAGATTGCGATATAAATGTTAACTAAGAATAAAGAGTACGAAAATAAATACCCTGCTAATGCTCCGGCCAATCTTGCTAGTTTAATCATAACATCTCTCCTCTATTATCTTGGCATAATACCAAGTATGTAATTTCCGGTTTATATTCCGGAGTTGCAATAATTCGTCTAAGACCCGTGAGAGGGTCCATTGGTACTTCTTTTATAATTAATTTACCAACCTTACTCTCTAGAATAGCCATATGTAATACAAAGACTTGGTCACAGATTAAGGTAGGTCGTGGTGTTATTGGGCTTTTAGTTATAAGTTCACCCTTGTAATACACTAGGCTTTGAACAATAGAGGATTGTGCTACTGTAGCCATAATAGTGAGTGTAAATGCTAATAGTAATGTTTTCATTTTATTCATCCTTACTTGGTTTCTCTCCATAAACATTAATTACCTCATCAATAATGTTGTATGATAAAGCTTCTTGTGGGTCTAACCACATGTCAGTTGGACCTAATAATCTCTTCTTTATTTTCTTACTGCTAAGGCCTGTACAGTATGAATAGTGCCGTAACATCCAATCAGAGGTTTGTTCGAATGACTTCACACGACCAAATAACTCATGTTCTTTGCCGGTAGAACCCGCAGAGTATTGATGAGACATTAATTGACAGCTGACAGAGGCCATACGGTGTTCACCCGCCATCAAGGTCATAATACCACAGGATGCCGCCATGCCAGTGGCAAACGTATCAACGGGAATGCTCGATGTTAACATGGTGTCGATTAAAGTTAGACAAGGTGCTATTTGACCACCGGGGCTATTAATAATCATTGTTAATCGTTTAGGTTGTAGTTCTTCAGGCATTAAGTTGTATTCCATAATCTTGCCAACCAAAGGCATGATATTCTTGTGGTCAAATTCACCAGTAAGTAGCAATACACCTGCATCATCTAAGTATAGTCCAGGCATTAACTTCTGCTCTTCAGCAATAATCGGAGGGGTCTCTACCTTCTTCTTCTTAGCTGGAGCCTTTTTAGCTGGTGTTTTCTTCTTCTTCTTCTCAACAGCTTGTGACGCTAAATTCCAAATTAATCGTGACATATAATATATTCCTTTAATTAATTAATAGGGCAGTTTATAGACGTGCCAAGGTCTAGGTTGTTATAGTGTCTTCATTACTTCTTTTCTTTTAGACTCAGTATAAGTACTCCATTCTTGAATTTGCTTCAAGGTTCGGTTACAAGCAACACAACGGTCATTGTCACCAATCCAACATTTTCCTAAACAGGGACTACTTATCATAGTATTTCGCAAGCACCACCGGTACATGCAAGCGTCTGAGCGCCTTCAGTATTGTCTTCTGACTCATACTCGGTTAAACGAGAGAAGTCAATGTCAGGCATATCTGCTACAGCTTTCAAGAATTCACCTTTAGTACATGGTGTATAAGGAGCCTGTGCATAAGTATGCTCTGAGTATGGCAAGAAGCTTACGCCTGTAATATAGTCAAAGTTCTCATAAACCCAAGCACCGACCTTCATCCACTCATCTTCCTTAACATATACAGTCACAGACACAGAGTGTTCTGACCAATGCTTTTGGAATATTACCCAGTTCTCAAGTTGCTCAATGGCTGTTTGTTCGTTAGCTAATGTAGCACCTTCTGGTGACTTAATTGGAAAGTAGAATACTGTTGTCTTCTCAGGATTCATTTGGTCTGGTTCGCTAGGTACACCCATATCCTTCAAGAAGGTTGTTAGAGGGTCGTTATTAGCTTGACGAACTGCCCGTATATAGTATGGACTAAATCGACCATGAATACCAGAGCTACTATCAACGAGCTGAGAAACAGTGCCAGATGGCTTAATAGTTGTAATAGCAGTGGCCGGGTTGATATCCAGTTTCTTAGCATAGGTAACATTTACTTCTCCTGCATAATCACGAAGTCTTTCTAACATCGCTGGGTCTGGGTTTCTTAGTATCTTACAGTCTTGTATACCTGTTAAGGACACACCTAATAGGCGCTCTTCTTCACAGTTCTTCTGCCATACCTTACGTACATATTTAAATTCAGTAAGAGATGATTGTAGTGTACCAAGTATTGTTGCTAATCCAATCTTACGCTTCAAGTCTGCTTCTGTATCATCTACACGACAAACAACTTCTGACAAGTTACATAGTTGGTTAGAGCGTAACTGAATCTCAGCGCAAGGGTTCGTACCCCGTAGTTGAGTCTCGTCACGACGTTCTGGAGCTAATGCTTTCGCACCTTCTCGGTTAAAGATACCACGTTCGCCTGAACCTGATTTCATAAGTGCAACCCACTCTTCTAAGAATACAGCCATTGAAGGCTTAGACTCGTAAGCGGCGGAGTTGTTAGCCAAGGCACGATGCGCTGACTTTTCCCACCATGCACCTGACTTAGCGTCACGTACTTCTGGGTCGTTTAAGTCTGATAGTGAGATTAGGGCTGAACGACGAACGCCACCTACAACAACAACCTCGGCTATCTTACAAATTATGTCATGTACTTCGATGGGGCGTAGCTTACGACCGGCCGCAACTTTGAAAGATGCAGTAACGAATGACATTAAGTCTTGCAAGGGTGCTGGACCTGAAGCCCGTCCACCCATAGTCTTTAGACGTGCGCCCTCTGGACGTACTTTTGAGAAGTCCCAGCTATGTGTATTACCTAGGTATAACTCAGCAATTAGTTTTCGTAGAGCTTTTGACCAGCCTTCTGCTGAGTCCTCTACACTAATTACTCTGTCTGAATGATTAAATGAATCATTAATGATTGGTAGTTTGTTTACAGCCATTGCTTCTGCTGAGAAACCAACACCAGTACCTGACATCAAGATGTATAACACCTCGTCAAATGCTCGTATATGGTTTATGTCTGCAAAGCTACAGTTGTAACCACGGAAAGGGTTCTTACGTAGTGCGTCACCCGCTGACCACATTGCTCTCATTGAGGGCATTACTTCACGGTTGTAAACTGCGTCTGATAGCTGTTGGAATTCGTCTTTGGTGATTACATTATCACTGACTTGCTCTTTCCAGAAACCAATCAATCGGTCTACAGTCTCTGCCCATGTTTCACGACGATTAACAGTGTCTAGAAAACGTGAGTAGCGTGACAAGTGGATAAATGATTCGTATGCGTTCATGTTGTTAGTCCTTTTTATTTTCTTTGAGTTCGATTACTTGTTCAACTAATGTTGAGATATTACGGCGTCTGTCTAAGTCTACGTTAAATTCTTCTAACGCATAGTCTTCTAATTCATCTTTACTCATTACCGAAATATCTTCTTCGGCTTCGAGTGGTTCTATGTCTGTACCTTCGTGCATATCCCATAAGTCAATGATAAATGTACATTCTGTTTTTGTTAATTTTGATTGCGGTAAGAACGCCTCTAAGTGCGCTTTGTTTTTAATCGCTACTAAGATAAATCCTTCAAAGTAGTCTGTCATTCGTTGTACGTTCATTAGTGATAGTCCTTTATATCTGAGGTTAAGTAAGTGTCTGCGGCGTAGTACAGTAGTTCGTTCACAGGGTCTTCTGGGTCTCCTTCGTATTCTAGCAAGATGCCTTCTATGAAACTCCTGACTGTGGGTGACAAATGGGAAGTATCCGCATTGCCGTCTTTAAGTAATTGTAGTATAACTGAGATGTAGACTAATTCATTATCTGTCATCATTCATTCTCCTATTTACGTTAAATCCTTTTGAATCCGGTTCCATTGGACTCGGCTTCTTCAGAGTAGTCCCCTCCTTTATGGAGTCTTCCAGTTGGAAAGTTATAAAGCAATGTTCCTGATGGGCCTGTAAGACCAGTATAACGACATTTGAGGACTTTTGTTTTAATCGTGTTTCTTTTAGATTCATCTTCATTTCCCGCATCTCTAGCAAAAGCAATGATATCAAAGCTTATTTGTTTAATTGAACCAGAGCCACGAATATCATCCATAGATGGTAGTTTACCTTCTTCAAACGATTTACCTTTGTTGTCTGTCTTGCGTAAGTGTGAAATCAAACCAATCCATACGTTGTACTTCTTAGCTAACCTCAACAAATCATTCATTATTTTGTCAATTGCTTCGTTCCCAGTAAGCCCTTCAGCACCTTCTGAAGCCAAGATTGTAATGTGGTCAACAAAAACATACTTACAACCAGACAGGCACATATACTCAAGGAAGTCCATAATAGAACCGTCGCTGATACTACCTTGATGGTCCAGTACAAGTACTCTATCATCTCCGAACAATTTGTCATAACCGATTTTAAGTTCATCAAGCGGAATCTCCTCTGCCGCAGGGTTTCTATTCAATACCATACCAGACATTTTTCTAGCTGTCTCGGCTGGTGATTCTTCTAGTGAAACAATTCCGATTTTTTCTTCGGTTGTCTCCAAGAGGTGAACCGCAATTTCACGTAAAAGAGTAGACTTACCACTACCAGTACCGCTAGTCCAAAGAGTAATTTCACCACCACGCATACCTTTCAGTTTGGCGTTGAGACCTTCCATACTTTCTGGGTAAGGAACAGACTCAAGGTCGTTGTAGGTTGTTAGTTGTTCCCACAGGTCTTCCTTATTAAGAATACCGGCAGGAGTGTAGGTAGCCGCATCGTATATGCTCTTAAGTAATGAATCAGGGTCTTTAACCCAGACATCTGATGCATCCTTCTCAACTGATTTAGCTATCTTAATTTTGTCATAACCGATAATACGAGCCGCTTCTTTAGTAGCTTCACGTCCGGGTTCGTCGTTGTCTAACCACAATATTACTTCATCAAAGTTTCTAATCCAGTCACGAGCTTCAACCAAGTCTTGTAGTGAAGATGCAGAACGAAGAGACACTACAGGATAAAAGGCTTTGTAACGCTTATACCATGCTGATTGCACAGCCATAGCGTCTAGCTCTCCCTCTGTAATAACTAAGCGTTTTCCACCTTGAAATAGTTGTTGACCGAATAGGCCACCACGAATCTTACCTATTGAGGAAAATTTCTTTGGTAGCTGTCGAGTCTTGTAGCCCACTAAGTCGTCTTCCTTGAAGTAAGGATAATAGTGTGTGTCAATATCGCCGGCAGTATCATAACCTACCTTAACACCGTAATGTTCGGCGACTTGTTTAAATATGTTTCTTTCTTTGAAACCTCTTGTCTGAAACTCTTCAGAGATTTCTCTAAGACTTGGCCCCCACTCTACAGGGCTAAAGTCGCTGTCAGTACTTGTATTCATAACTGTAACTCCTGTGTTTGGCGCTCTTGTTGATGTCCTACATGAAAAGCAGAACTTAGAACCATCCTCATAAGTTTGAGAAGGGTCTGAGCCACCGCAGTGTAGGCATGGTTGGTCTTTAGTAACTATTCGTCCCATTTATTCTCCTTCGTAATGTAAAGCATATGCCATTGATATTTCCGACACCTCTCTGAACAAGAAGAACAGAAGTAATCCGGCAACTGGGTTTAAGTCAAGCAGGTCTAAAGACCCAGCAACACCCATTACGAGTGAGGCTAGGCTTAAATAGAATAGACCTATAGATGCTAATCTTAATAACATTAATACTTCCTTCTCATTGATTTGATATACTTACGTGTGTTTTCTGTAACTGCTTCTTTAGGCACAAACCTAATAGCGGCTATTTGTCGATTATAAAATCGTGGAGTCTTACCGTCCTCTAGGTACTCTGTCATAGACTCTGAGACCATTTGAGCGTAAGCCTCACCATAGTATAATCCTCCTTTTGTATTATAAACATCAACTATTTCAAACGTGAATTTATCATGTCCATGTAGTGAGATGTCTTTCTTTAGATGTATAGACGAACCTGTGTAGGTGCGCCATGTCATTTCCTTACCATAGGTCTTAGACTTTTTCTTACCGCCGTGAAAGAATTGCTTCTTGCCCCAGTAAAATTGTCCTGTAACCGTATTATGAATGCAATATAGAAAACCGAAAGCTTTGCTAGGGTTAACCCCTATATTGGTTTTCCAGTGACCCATCTCATCCTTTGATAGCTGTTTCGTATACTTCTTTTGGGATTGAGAAATGGTCATTGATATGTCTCCAGATATGTAAAAGTTTACCGTTAAGTAACATGTGATTAAAGCCGTCTTCGTCATAGGCTTTGTTGTACTCAATGCTGATGCGTCGCTTTAACTCATCTGTTCCTACTGCACCTTCAAGTATCTTGTCCGCCTTCTTTGGACCAATACCCCTGATACCCGGAATGTTGTCAACAGAGTCACCCATCAACAACTGCTTCCAGTAAAAGTAGTCTGCATATTCTTTTGTTACTTGGTATATTTCTTTAGTTCGAGGGTTGTAGTGATTACCGGGAATACAATCTAAGTCTTTGTCTACAGTTACAACACAACGCTGAATATCAGCCTTATCTGCTTCTATAGCCCAAATACGTATCATATCATCGGCTTCACAATTGTCTGTTAAGACACAACCATCATATGCTTCTACTGTCCAAGACTTCAAATCATTAAACCAATCAGGTTTAGTGGATTTCGACCTAACACGACCAGCAGAACGTTTATATTCTACGTAAAGGTCACATCTATAGTTGTCAGGGCCACCCATGGCCATAACGTAGTCTTCAGTAAATAAGCTATTAGTAATGTCTTTAAATATAGTGTGGAACTTCTTCTTTCCATCTTCTAGTGACTCAGTTCCCCAGATACTCATATACAAGAGAACATCACCATCAATAATTGCTAGTGTCATTTTAATAATCCTTTAGTTACCCCAGGGAGGGGCGGGTTGGTCATAAGGGGACCCCATTTTTGGCCCTTATTTCATTGGGGGTAGTGGTGCATTATTCTCACCATAGAACCCGTATTCGTCGAACTTATCCTTCTTCTTTGTGATGTATGCTCCCGGCCTTTTACCAAGGGCAGTTACTAAGTCTGTCAACTGATTTGGGGACATTCTTATTACTTCAAACTCTTGATACAGCTCATTCCACTGTCTGATAAATACTTCTTCAGGGCTTACAGATAGCTCTATGTCCCTATCATATCCCTCATCATCCAAAGCAGTTATTATTGTGTAGTCACCTTCTAGTTCAACTGTAAACATTAAGATTCATCTCCTGACATTAATCTGATTAGGCGTCGTCGTTTTGTCTTAAGAGCATTTAACTCATAAAGTACTCTCTTAATTTCTTCTTCGATGTTCTCTAATTCTCCACACATACTCATGCCGTGTTCCCTTCATAGTTAAATTGTTTATAGTCTTCCTTAAACATGTGTTCTATAAGCTTTTGATTTTGCTCACTGTGATATCTTGAGGGATTACGAGTAGATTTGTTTATAATCCCCCTAGCTCCCATAGGGTTTATTCCTGTCACCTTATACAAGGGAACAAGAGATTCTTCCATTTTAAAAGTAGTAACGGGGGTTTGCCCTTCAAGAAACTGACTTTGTGTTGTTTTCAAAGACCAGTTGCAGTAATCAGACAAGTCAACATCCCAGAAATCTTCAAAGGAAATGTTACCGAACATACTATTAAACGTAGTGTCCGTCATAGCATAGCTGTATAAGCTTAATGCTCTGCGGTATGGGTGACGAACAATGGCGTAAACCTTCTGTTTGTCTAATATTGTTTCAAAGAAAGAAAGGGTGTTATGCTGACTTAGTCTATGCTTAAGAGTATACATCTCAAAAGGCATTTGGAAGTCGGCGCCTCTCTTTGACATGGCAGTAGACTTAAAGTTAGTTCCAGAAGTCCTTGGTATGTGCAACAAACACCAGTCATCATTATAAATCATTTTTCATACTACAGTTTCCTCTACTATTATTCCGCTAGAAATATACCAGATACATTCAGATGGCTCAAAGTCTCTTTCAGTTAAGAACTCATAACCACCTTGTTCTGCCTCATAGTATTCATTTAGGAAGTCTTCAAACTCACCCGAAGCCCAACCACAGGTCCAAGCCTCTAGGTCTTCACCACAGCCGTCCCAACAAGACTCCATCTCAATTTCCTGAAATGCATCTGTGCAGAACTCTGTACCATTATCAATCATATCTTGTAGTGATTGTGCTTCTTCTTCATCTGTTACTTGAATACTGAACTCACCTGTTCTCCAGATAATCTCTGTATTAACCCCTCTCAGGCTATTACTTTTGTGTTGATACATTTCAACCTCTACAACTGTCTTCCTGTTCTTATTAGAGACGTTGTACGTTTTTCCTACTTCTATTATCATACTAAAATCCTTTCATAATTATAAGTCATCTCTACTCCTAAAATATTTGTTATATATTATTTGTAGACCACTAAGTTGGGGGTGTTGTCTTATCCACATGCCGGTGGAAGGTTCAAAGTTCAGCTTAAAGAACTTATCTAGTTGTTGCCAGCCTGTCTTGACATTGACATCTATCTTTAAGGACAGAGCATCAAACTCTTCATCTGACATTAGGGAGTCGTTCTCAAACTCATAAGCATAAGCCGCAAGGGCTATCCTAATCCTAAGTCTCTTTTCTTCCTCTTTAGAGTTTGTCTGCAATCTTTAGTGCCTCCACTTCCTTTTCAAGAGCTTCTACTCGTTCCATTAGGTTTTCTACTATTGCTAATAATTGCTTAATCATTATTCATCCCCTTCCATAAAAAATTCATCAAGATAAGCAGGTCGGTCACCGTAGAAGATGTCTACTTCAGTCATCTCAGTGACTTCAATGTCAGCGGTCTCAATACGAAACTTGGCATGTGTACCATCACGGAAACAAACATAGTGGTCTCCGTCATAGTCTTTGTGCATTTCTATATCATGGGTAGAGTAACCTTCTGGTAATTCGAACTCTGTGAAAGCTTCTATTTTGTAGTAACCTTTTACTGTAACTTTATTTGTCATCGAATGTTCTCCTAATGGGTTATTTAAACACGTAGAAAATATTAGTTCCTAAGATAGCTGTCCAGTTATCATCCTTATCACGAACAATCTCTGAGTAGTCCTTAGTAGTTAGTTCTCCCCCAAAGTCATCAGCCTCGTGACCGTATCTGCTACGGAAAGTAGCTTGGAAGCGGCTAGTTGAACGTGGGTTTACTGGGTTCATAATCATTATGCAGTCTTGTTTAGCGGCCCAATGTTCTCCGTCAATAAACTTGTAGTAGTCATTGTAGTCCATCATAAAGGAGTTTTCCATTTGGTTCTCCCACATGCCGACACACAACTTAGGCTCATAAACCAGCTCATCTAGAGCCTTAAGAGTAGCCAAGTGTTTTACAAACTTATAATGTTCATATAGCTTGTGTCCGTCGTCAATACAAAATACTACGTGATTGTTGATTAGCTTTGTCATTATATTATTCCTTTTGTTTGATTAGTGTACAGCGAAGTAGTCGCTACCTATTTTACAGTCTCCGCAATCCATGATGTTAACACCATAAGCTTTAGGAGCCTCACGGAAACATTCCATGATTATTTCACGAGCCTTATCGGCTTGGTCTTCACGAACTTCTATTGTGTGCTCATCGTGATAGAATAGTAAATGAGAGAAGTCTATTTTAGCTTCCTTCAATTTCTTATCTAGCAAGATTACTGTTGCTTTCATCACAACGCTCTCAGCACCTTGAATAAGGTAGTTAAGGGCTTTATGCTTACTATCAACATAGATAGGTCGGTCATCTAGACCGGGGATATACCCCTGTTCTTGTGATATGTTTTCTACTTTCTTAATCAACGCACCCAATGCAGGGAACGCCTTGGTAAACTTCTTCTTAAGTCGAGTACCTTCTTTTTCAGAGACTCCTAGTATGGAACCTAGTTTCTTACCCCCTGCGCCGTATAGGTAGGCAAAGATAAAGGGTTTAGCTTTAGGGCGAGAACAACCAAGAATATCTGCGTTCTTTTGGTGTATATCTCCCTCTAAGACTTCCCTAGTATAATCTTCACTTCCCATATAGTGGGCCAATAAGCGTAGCTGACAACCCGCTGAGTCTGCGGATACTAGAGTATATCCAGGTTTAGCAACAAACAGAGAGCGCATCTCTTTGCCTAACACTGCGTTACCGGAGGGTAAGTTAGCGATTATTTTGTGTGTCTGTCTAAAGGTAGGTGTACCGATATTGAACACATCGCCGTGTAACCTTGACGAACTATCTACGTGTCCAAACCAACCCTTAATTATGGAGTGTCTTGAACGTAAGGTATAGTATTCGCTTAGCGCCCGTCCAACTTCACCAAGTGGTTCCAAGGAACTATCTGTGAGCTTTGGTCCTGTCTTAATAAACTGTCCGTCAATTCTCTTCCAGTTCCATTCGTCTGGTTTCCATCCCAAAGAATATAACAACCTCTTAACAGTATCAGTATTACCAACGTCGCCCACAATAAATTCAATTCGTGAGAAATCCCCCCAGATAGGGCAGTTACCAACAACGCACTTATCGTCAAGCTCAAACCAATTACGCATCCAAGCCATTGGCTTTCCAGCTTTCGTGAAAGCCGCTTTCTTTGGTTCATTATCTTTCTTTCTTATTCGCTGTGGTAGTTGTGGATTAACTAAATCCTGTATTACAACCATCTTTGCTTCTATTGAAGTTACTAGCTCTTCTGCTTCTTTAACGTTAAACATCCAGCCATTACGGCATTGTTCAACCATTATCTCATCCATCTTCATCTCAGAGCGTAAAGCCGTGAGTACTTTTCTTGAGCCAGATGCTGTAACATAGTTCTTAACTTCTTGCATAAGGTGGTCATAAACACGAGTACCAAGACGCACATCCTGTTTCATGTATTCAAACATATCCTCATTGAACTCTTCCCAACCACCAGTATAGTCACCCTTCTGGTCTCCGAAAGCATTTCCGAATAACTTAAGAGAGTGGCCAAAGCCAAACCGGCGATAGTTAAGTAGCTGTGACATAACCTTAGTACACTGTACCGTAGCTTTAGGATACCACACATACCCAAGTAATTTCTGGGATAGTATTCCTAAAGCAGGGATGTCGTAGCCAAAGGCGTTGTGTGCTATTATGGTGTCTGCTTTATCTAGTAGCTTAAGGAAACTCTTAAACTCATCTGGCCTAAACCAGTATTCTTCTTTTGTATCTACGTCTCGTGCGCCTGCACAGTGAAACTTAGACACGGTTGGTAAGAGGCCGTTAGCCTCGATATCAAAAACTAATTTCATAAAATTCTCCTAGCTTATTAGTTCGTGTTTCTATTTAGAGCTGTAAAACGCATCTATTGCGGCTACTTCTCCGGCTTTAGTTACTTCATAAGCTTTCTCAGCAATGAACCTAGATGTCTCTGCATCTGTCTCTGTCCATTCCATATATAGCTTAGTCATGTGTTGTAGTTGTACTTCTTCCATTTGGTCTTGTGTTAATTGTTTAGTCATCGAATACCTCATTTCTTTCCTTTTACACACTTAACTAAACGTGATGCATACCATTCAATCTTAGTAGCATCTTGCTCCATGTCATCTTTCTTACCG
>Ga0308014_1000165_pt1 | contig 17900 bp, 16 predicted proteins | sample Neamet229_FD_203154 | JGI IMG/M metagenome (GOLD analysis project Ga0308014, IMG submission 203154) | Marine microbial communities from water near the shore, Antarctic Ocean - #229 | ecosystem: Environmental > Aquatic > Marine > Unclassified | place: Southern Ocean | collected 2014-07-28 | reverse complement strand
GAGCACCGTGTTTGAATGGGATTGCGGATCTATGCCAAGTCGAAGTCAAAAGGTCCTTCCTGGTCCCACCCACGATAGAAGGGTGTGACCACATCTGTACATGAAGGAAATATATCTATCATATGCTATCTAATCTCTACTATAAGCTGTAAATCTCTGCATGGCTCCGACGCTACAACGCATTTTGTCGCTGCACTGCACGATACAGTATGGTGTGTGAGCACCGTGTTTGAATGGGATTGCGGATCTATGCCAAGTCGAAGTCAAAAGGTCCTTCCTGGTCCCACCCACGATAATGTGATACAGTAGGGTGTGACCACATATGTACATGAAAGAAATAGACGCTGCAATGGATGCTATGAACTGAAGCATTTTGTAATGCATTGTGGAACAACAGTGTAGGATACAGTAGGGTGTGACCACAGCTGTACATGAGAGACACTAGACGCTGCACCGATACTTATGCTGTGTGTGCTGGCATAGGTGCATCTGTGAGTGCCCTGCCCAGTCGGGAACATTTCTTAGCTGTGCCTGGTGATGCATCCTGTGTCCACTCCACGTGGCGCTTGCGGTCCCTGCTTCCTACATGCTTAACGAGATTCATGAGGCTGCGCATAGAGGACTCGGCTTGTTTGGCTTGCTCCTTGCTCAACAACTGGACGCTCTCGATGACAAAGGCGTCTTCTACTTTGTTTGTGATGGAAACCAATGCGAATTGGGTACCACCCCTGGGAGGATCGAGTCTGTAAGAAACCATGTTGTCTTCTGTGCAAACGGCCGTCACATTGTATGTTTTGGCGGCATGATGTGAATCCTCGCCGCCTAATACGCATTGGACTTCCTTTGTCGTCAACTTGTATCCTGCACCGATACTCTCTGGTTTTGACTTTGTTTTGGAGCAAATCAGAGCCAGCACTTTCTGGCATGGAACAACAATAGGGAGTGAGTCAGCGTCGAAAGTAATTTCGAAAGCGTACGTAGGTGAAGTTTCGATTTGGTGCAACGCTGCTGGGACGATACTGGCGGTATCATGTGCAGACTCCTTCAGCATGTGAACTAGAGGAAGAGTGGCTCTTGTCGGGGCTTCTTCGAGCGGTTGGTCACATGCTTCAACAATGGTGAGGTTGATGAACGACTTCTTAGGTTCACTTGATTGTGAAGCCGCCTGTTGGGATTCATCGCTCACTTCTTTGGCTGTCCGTAGGATTTTGATTGCTGCCATTATGGGAAAGAGTTGATCTCCCTCTTCCCATGCTTTGATGAACGTAGTTCTGTCAGATGCTCCTGACAATGCCAATGCACTCGCTTCATTCATCCAGACATTGGCTGTCACACCGACGAGATCACGGACAGACGTCTGGAACCAGAGGCGGTCGCCTGCCCTGGTGGTGATGGAGTCGACATTGCGTGCGGGCCAACTCACCTCTGCCCAGTGGACTTGCCAGAGTGTGGGGCCCTCTTCGATGTTTGTGAGTCCTGTTGGACGGAGTAGATCATTCAGATGAAGAGTGAAAACTTGAAATCCTTGCTCTTGAGTGTAATCCCTGTGTGCATCCGGCGAGAAAGCTGTATGTAGCGTCTCTCGCGTTTCTGGCGACATGAGCGCCAACGCCGGTTGCTCTGTTTTGAGCTGTTGAGCTTTGGAACCAGTCGACTCCAATAGGAAGAACTCCTTGGACGACTCGAACTGGGGCGCAGCACCCTTGCCAAGTTTGCATTGAATAGCAAAGAATGACAGTGAGCGGTCTGTCCCGCTCACATCACCAAGTAGCTGTAGGATGTGTGTTTTAGTAGGGTTTGAGCCTGAATCCAAGAATAGGCTGATTTTCATTTCCACCAGCTTGTCGTTGTCTTTGGATTTGGAGCCATCGATCAAGATCACGTCTCTGACTTCACGGTCTGTCCCGCCGGGTCGACTGTCAGAAACATTAAGAACCAAGGCTGTGAGGTCAAACCTCTGGGCGCTTTGCAAAGTTTTACAATGGGCGACGGTCATGCTCGGTTCTGCAGTAAGTTGTGTAACATCACCGCTCACACTCTGCATCAAGGGATCGAACTTGGTTCCATTCATGTCAACGACGAGTTTGAGTGGGGTGTGTAAGTATTCTTGTTGGAGACCGTTTTTGAGTCGAGTCTGACTCATGCGGAAGCACAAGCCATTCTTGAACTTTTCCAGCGCTTTCTCGAGCGGTGCGCGGGTCTCCGCACGCATCGCTAATTCAGCAACCATGTACTGCTGGGGGTTCTCGCGGGACACAACGATGCATCGAAAGGTCGCTCCTTTTTTAGCCTTTTTGGTTTTCTTATCGGTGTATCCGTAATCCTCAATGCGAGGATAGAACATGGCGACGTCGAAAGACGCCAATGGAGCCGAGCGCTGGTTCAACTCGTTGAGTTGCAGCGATTTGCTATTGGCTGGTGCCATGAGAACGAAGTGTCTGTGGGCACGCGGGGACTGTGGGAAGCAAAACCCGACCAATCAGTTGGTCTTGATCATTAAACGCCTACGAGTTATGCCAATACATACATCACAAAACAACAAGCAACCAATCTGCATCAGTTTCCATACCTGCATCATATTATCTATATGTGTATCTAACTAGAGCAACGGTAGGCAACCATATTATAGGCTATCTACTATCCATTTATTATAGGTTATCTAAGATCTAACTGTTGATCTAATATCTGATATCTACTATCTCTATCTAATATCTAACATATTATCTCTATCTAATATCTACTATCTCTATCTAATATCTATCTCTATTATCTAATATCTATCTCTACTATCCATTATCTAAGATCTAATAGTCGCTACTATCTAACATCTAACATCTAGTACCTGTCTATCTAATATCTGATATCTAACATATAATATCTGAACAGCGGCAGGCACACAGTTATAGCTGCAGTCTGTAAAGTAGGTCATCAATTCTCCTAACTACTATCTACGACTACAATCTCATCCGCATTGCAAACAAACCTCCCCTCCTCATGCATTTTTTTCTTCCACACAACAATCGCGTGATCCGGCTAGTAGTGGGGTGAAACCACAACTACATGGACCAGTAGCTATAAAATGTCATGATCTGGCAAACATATATAATGCAGCATACAGAAGGGTGTGACCACATCTGTATATGAACGAGATATACTAGCATGTGACAGCATCGCTGCACAGCTGAGACTATGTAAACGGAAGCGATTTTTTTCGCGTTCTGGTGCATTCATGCAGTATACAATAGGATGTGACCACAGTCGTATCTGCACGTGACTAGAAACTTCACATCTCAACCTGTACGGCCATGAATGCAATGCCCTAACTGCTGTGCATGCCGAGTCTTCATCTCATTCCGCTTTGCGTTACATCTTACGCTTCTTCCGACCAGGATCTGATTTCCGCACTAGAAGATCAAAGCTGCCGCTGCAATGGCGGAGCTGCCACATGTGAGGACCTGTTGGCTCTGTTGGCGCAAGTCCCATCATCTTGTATTTCTCTAACCCTTTGCCCTTGGTTCGGATACCACAGAAGATTGGTGCGCCCTGTTTTGCTCTCTCGAGTTGGCCGAGCCATTCTTTACCCATCACCTTCCAATTCTCATCCGATGGCACGGTGCCCCCCAGGTGCCAGTTAGTCATTAGCGTGACGCCTTCTACGCGCTCCGTCGGTAGCCACTTCTGTTTCAGCCTTTGCCACTCTGTTTTCGGCCCTGGCCGATCCGATCCAATGTTCTGTGGTATCACTGTGTCGGTGGTACCGCATGGCTCAATCAATTGCACCAATTGCACCATGGTGTTGGATCCTTTGTTGCGCCAAGGTGCGTGTGCGAACATGGTATTATCAGGCGGAGGCGGAGAGGTGCTAACAACACGTTGTGAAACGGCGTTGCCATCGGGCACTGGAACACGTTTCATGTTAGGATCAATGAGCTACACTGAGAACGGTGCTACAATGAAAGATTAGCTCGACTCAAAATGGCAATCGAACTGGCAATTGAACAGCAACCCTCGCCCCGGCAACAGCACGCCATTCATTTGCTGATATCTAATATGATATCTAATCTCTATTATCTAAGATCTAACATATTTCCGATAAGATCTAACACAATCTCAGCCGCAATACTTATATATATATATATATATATATACATGTATGCCCACTACCACATCCACTGTTTTGCATACACACACAACTGCTGTCTCTCAAATGCCAGGTGAGTAGCCGGGTGCAGCTACATGTCTCCGATGCAAAAAAAAATGAACTCATAAGTTTACAGAAGGGTGTGACCACATCTGTCTCTGAGAGCGACTTACCAGCAATAACTAAATTCGGCAAACATTCGTCTCCGCTTGAGGCGGTGCCGGCTCCGGCTCCAGCTCGCCCAACATCCGACGAAATCCTGGGTGCTGAATCATGGTTATCCCGATCCTAACTCCTTCGTAGCCCTTCAAATGTACTATTTTCCACATGTACCATTCTATCATGCCCTCCAGACTCGCTCCAGTGGGAACAATCGGATGCAACATGGGCGTTCCGTCCACCTCAAAATTTTCACACACGATTTCCCGAATAACTGCGGCGCCGTTAAGAACAACGGAGCTCGCGACGATCAGTGCCTTCCGGGCCGCCTCGTCCTTACCAACAATCTGGAGCTTGGCGACTGGTCCCCCAACGATCGCGCCATCCCGCACCGTGGAGCATAGCTCGTGCCACCGTCGGCTGTCGAAGTGGGACAGAGCACACGAAAGGGCCTCATCATTGCTCGTGCCGTTCGACATGAAAAGCACTTGCCCAAACTCCGGGACCGAGTCACCCATGGCTAGAAGCCGCTAGTAACAACTTCACTACCGACACACACAGACCTTGAGCAAACTGCTCCACACGCACCTTGGGACCCAAGTTGGGGGGCTAGGACAGGGCGCAGGCACTGTTGGGAGCTAGGAAAATATATATATACATATATACATATGTACATCCACTGTTTTGCATACACACACAACTACTGTCTCTCAAATGCCAAGTGAGTAGCCGGGTGCAGCTACATGTATCCGATGCAAAAAAAGTGAGTAGCCGGGTGCTGCTCATTAGACAGTTTACAGAAGGGTGTGACCACATCTGTCCCTGAGAGCGACTTACCAGTTTACAGAAGGGTGTGACCACATCTGTATATGAAAAAGATCTACTATAGAATGAAGTGACTCGGCGAACATTCTGGCGCAGAAGTGCAGTATATCGAAGGGTGTGACCACGTCCGTATACAGCATGTCGCAGGAACTGCAGTACCTATATATTTGCAGATGAACAATCCATCCAGATGATTATCTGCGCATTTCCATCCAGTCGCGCGGAACTACCCAAGGCGAACGGAATATTGGAGCGTTCGTCCAGTCGACGAGTGTTTCTGGCATCTTTTTGTCTGACACGGACTTCAGCGTGTACGTATTGTCGGTCCTGCAGCACGCAATCTGAATCCGGGTGTCATGGCGCCATCGAACCACGAAGAGTTTGACGAGCCCTGGCCCAATCATCTCATGTGCATATATTTGATTATGCATCCATCGGCGCCATGCGAATGTCTGTCCGTCAGTGATGTCGACGGCGATGTCTAGGGCGCCAATGACATTGATGCCGCCAAGTGATGTGCATTCTTGTACGATCAATGAGCAGGCCATGCTTGCTTCATTACGTCCTATGACTGGTGTCTCCATGAGTAGTTCTCTCGCATGCCTGACAAGGGGAGCGTCGTGTGTGTAGTCGATGTTGTGCAGTTGGTATGGTGCAACAGCAGGCTGTGAAGCACCGCTGCCAGTCACCGGGTTGTGTGTGCTAGGGATCAACGAGGGCTTGTCACACTTGCCATTCTTATGGTAGTGCAAATGGTAGCAGCTCCCATCCACACGTCTTATTTCGAAGACGTGGCGATAGCCGGCATCAGTCCTTGCATAGTTGGTATCAAGGACTCCTCGTAAAAGGCGAAAGGAGAATTTCTGGATTCCCGGACCAACTAGTAATTGTTGGACCTGTAGTGGCTGCGCCCGTATTATTGATTGCCATGGCCATGAATCATTTGTGAGATCATGATCGTATGCATCTTGGTCGAGCAACAACTGTCGAAGCTCTCGTTGCTTCTGACATGCCTGGCGTCCTCCTATGCCCGGCACATGGCGCAACTCAGTGAGTTGTATAACATCACTGCTTGGATCATCTGCGGCTGAATTACCTTGCTGAGGAACATCACTAGGTGGCTCGTCTGCTGTTGTATCAGTGAGTTGTAGAACATCACCAGGTCGTGCAGCAGGTGGCGCTAAGTCAGTGCTAGACCGCCCTGCCCTCAGGTTGCGCCCATCACTAAGTCGTGCAGCAGACGACCCACCCTGCTCGAACTGCTGGGTCAGTCGACTCACCATGCTCGACCCTGCTGTGGGTGCAGCGGCGTTCCACTGTCGCTCGTATCCTCCCAGTCCGTAGTGCTGTCCGAACTGTTCCCTTGAGTACATGATTCCGTCATTGGCCTGTCGCATCTCTGTGGGTTCACTCATCCTTTTCACTCCGAGACCGACAGTTTTGAGGAGGTAGGTTTGAGCAACCATGCGCTGCAAGCACGGATAATTATATATCTACATATATATATACACATCTATATACAATCAATCAGGCAACGTGTCCGGCTAGGCAGGTTTTCTCTGTCTCTCTCTCTCTCTCTCTCTCTCTCTCTCTCTCTGTCTCTCTCTCTCTCTCTCTCTCTCTCTCTCTCTCTGTGTCTCTCTCTGTGTCTCTCTCTCTCTCTGCAAACGAGCACATTGATACACCGTGAATCATACTCTCACTGCATATTAGACTTATGTCTTACCCTGTGTGTCGACCAGGTGTACGACTTTCTGGACGCTGTTGAGGCACTGAGAGTTCGATGGGCTATGGGGCAAGGTTCTTTGCCCAGAGAACACCAGGGCAACTACTTGAAGCCTTGGGTGGCCGCTCGCCGAGTGGAGGAGGAGGTCGCTGTTGCAAGATATTTATATACCTGCAGGTATATATATATATATATATCTTTGAATATATATACAGGTACATATATATATATGTATGTATGTATATGACCATCACCTCAAACGCACAACCAATAAATTTCAATCCTATCCCGCAATTTCTTTTTCTACACACTTGCTGGTTGTCGCACGAAATCCGTCTCTCAGATTCAGGATGAGTAGCAAGGTGTAACCATAGCTACATAGAAGATGAAGAGTTTCGTCAAACATTCTGGTGTATCAATGCTATATGCAGAAGGGTGTGACCACATCTGCATACGCCTTGTACAGATGCTGAACCTTGTCAACCTCTCAGGTGCTTGTCATACACATCAGCATGGTGTAACCATCGCTGTATGGTGCATTGTGGGGTGCCAAACATTTATAGGTGTCTTCCAAGCTGCGAAAACCATCCATTTGAGCTTCCATCTGTACATGCGATCCGCCACATCGCTGCGACAACAGTCGAGCCACTGCTCGGTCTTAGTGAATGCATTCCAAGCATAGAACATCTTCGATAGTGTGGTTTGCTTCCAATCCTTGACAATTGATTCAAAGCATTGATCCAGATGTCTCTGGACGTGACTACCAGTGAGAGACTTGGTAAACCAGCGACATGCCTTCCTGAAATTTTCAGGATCTGGAGACCTGGTCATCGGCAAACAATCCATATGCCCATCTGATCTATGCATTGTTATTCTGTGACTGAATCACATTCATGAATGTTTGAGAACATATTCCTGCATGTCAAGGCAAGTGCATGCGTATTGCTGGATTGTATAGAGAACACGAGAGCCACCTAGAACAAAACCTGAACATCATAGATGCCTACGAATATACATCCTATGAACATCAAAATACCGTAGGCAATCAGTTATAGGTGTAGCCTGTAGAGTAGATAATCACTTCTCAATATCTAACTACTAGTATCTAGAACAACGGTGTGCAGTGTGTATTGCTAAGTACATCGATACAGACCTATAAGTATATATATATATATATATATATATCTATATATATATGTATGCGCCCACACCTTCATCCGGATTGCAAACAAGCTACTTCCTTCCAACACGCCCATTCTGTTTTGAGGTTCCTGTCTTGATTACAACAGGCTCAATGTCTTGACTGTAACAGGCCGTATCTCAGGTTCCGGATGAGCAGCCGGGTGTAACCACCGCTACCTGCATCCGAACTAGAAACAACAATGTGGCGATGCAGTATACAGTAGGGTGTGACCACATCTGTATATGAAAGAGACTATGAATTTGATTAAATCGCGTGTATGGAATAGACTAGAGACTGGCTGAAACTACAGTGTATGTGGCATAGCAGTGAACAGCATGGTGTGACCACTGCGGTATAGCTATTACGAAAAACATCTCAATGCAAGACATCCTGTACAACATGAGCCGGGAACTACAAACTACAGCGGTTGTGACGGTGCAGTATACAGCAGGGAGTGACCACATCTGTAAATCAGCACCAAAAAAACTAAATCTACAGTGGAAGTGCGGTGGACAGCATGGTGTGACCATGGCGGTATAGCTACCACAAGAATGGTGTTACCACTGCAATGGTGTGTGTTATCACTGCAATGGTGTGACCACTGCAAGCTAACAACGACAAATGTGTTACTGGAGTTTACCGCATGGTGTGACCACTGCGGACTAACAACGACAGGAAACTTCACTTTGAATCATCGATTTGAACCATTTGCGTCACTTCACGATTGCGAAACTCATCCATTTGAATCATCGACATCTTGAACAAAGTAGCATCATGCACCGTCTTGTATGAGAGGCCCTTTCCATGTCCATACGCAAGGTCAGCTGCAGTACGAGCCTGCTCTAGTTCCCCTGAGTCTAAACGTCTCAACAGTAGCTCTGGCTCTTTTTTGAGCTGTACATTTTTGATCTTCACCAACAATTCAATCTTCTTGGCTCTCTTCAGAACGCTGCGGGCTTTCTTGGCCGCGGTGCGTCGCGCTTCCTGTAGTGCCTCACTGACGGGTGCTGGCTTGTTTTCCTTTTCTTTCAAAAAGGCTAACAGAAAACGGCGCTGGTCCCCTGGATGGAAGATGCCGCTGGAGACTACCGTGTGAAACAGTGGCGTGTTGCCCAGGAGCCCGAACTTCCAGACCTTGAACGCTCCTCGTCGCTTTTCCCTTAATTGCTTGAGCCGTGCACCTCCGAATGCATCGGGATTTGCATCGCACAGAGTTATCATTTGCTTGAGCTCAGTGTTGATCATGAAATGAGGCTCAAAGCATTCATGTTGCAACCATCGATTAGCCTTTCCCCGTTCATCATCGGACAGTGTTCGGTCGGGTGAGGTAACGCCGACATGTTTACGTGCCTCCTCGGCTATCTTTAATGCAATTTCCAGTACCTGCAAAGTGGCTGTAATGTCCACTGGCCCGATGACTTGCGTGCCGTCCTTTCTGTGAATTGACGTGACAACAGGGTTTAGGCGCATGTAGGAGGCCCATTTCTCTCTGTTCGATTCTTCCGGCTCTCTGCTCGCGATATCTGACAGCAGCTCGATCAACACTTGTGCTCGAGGCTTGTCAGTCACTTCTAGTGGCCTGTTGTTTCCAGTAAGGTGTGCACCGTCACTGGTCTCATCAGGATGTTCACCATGGTGCAGTAAGTTGTGCAACGTCACTGGTGGTGCAGCTGCGTCTGCAATAGCGATTTGCATACGACAGGGATTCTGCCACGGTCTGCAATAGCGATCTGCAGCTGCGTCTGCATAGCGATCTGCAATAGCGATTCTGCCATAATCCCACGGCTCATCATCGAGGGGCTCAGTTGCGTCTCGAATAGAGTATTTCCATGCCGCTTCGGCTTCAGCTGCTTGCAAACGAGATTTGATCATGAATTTCGCTTTTTTCCGCTCGTGTTCGGGTCTGTGGCCGGCAAGATGTTCACTGGAACCATCGGTGTATTTGACGGTGTCACCCCCGAGTTGTACCACGAACATCCTGGGCGGGCATAGTTCAGCGTCTACTTGTACCACTGAACGTGAGCGTCCACTTGTACCAAGTGAAAGGCATAGCAACTCCTGGTCTTTGTTAGGCAGAATCTGTATTCGGTCAGCTAAGCGTGAACTACCAGTGTAGTTCTTATACTCTTGGACATATCTGACAATGCCATAGACCGACATTCCAAAGTTTCCCACTATCAGCACGGGTTGTTCATACTCAAGCAGCATGTCAAACAGTCCAAACATCACTTGACGTCTTGCGTCTGCGCCAAAAAACATAGATGGATGCGCCGTGGCCTTGCCCTTGATAATCCTCACTAGGATCAAAAATACTTCCACAGAGTGAGGTGTTGACCGTCGCAATGTAGTGGTGATGGCATTGTTGCATCCTGACAAAGGGTGTGTCTGCATCGGCGTGGAATGTTGCCAAGGCGAGTTGGTCGTTACATTCCAGGCAAGACCCTTTGTATCGAAGGTTCCAGGCCTTACTACGATGTCAGCTTTAAGATCCCTAACCAACTCCAATGCTTCCGCCTCATTGATGGGTGGCCGTGTGTCATGAATGATGTCTGTCTTGTAATCACGATGAATGGTCCCTCCATCATGGAAAGCTAGAGTCAGCTCTACATTCTCCACTACGCAGGCAGTGGGTGGTTGACTGTCACTGGAATGTGATCGTTTTCTAGTAGGGTGTGAACCACCACCGGAAGTCCCCACCACCACTGCTAGTCTTGAGTCCGTTGATGCTGCAGCCATCATCTACTGCTAGTCTTGAGCCGCCACCAACCAGCTAGTCTTGAGCCACGCATACATACATATATAGATCAATACATCAATACATCTATACATCTATATATGTATATATATATATATACATCAATACATGTATATATATATATATATTATATACATCAATACATCAATATATACATCTCTATATATATATATATATATACATATACGCTCGAACCTCAGCTGCAATATAACAAATCTCTGGCTGATCCCGCACTTTATCAACACGCTCTGCCTGACTCTGTGTCTCACATTCCGGATGAGTAGCAAGGTGAAAGCACACCTACATATGCCAGAGGCTAGAAAATGAAGAGCTTCGGCAACATTCTGATGTATCCATGCAGTGTCCAGAAGGGTGTGACCACATCTGTACATGAACGAGATGTCAACCTTGTAAGCCTCTCAGGTTCCACGTGATCAGCATGGTGTGACCATCGCTGCGTGTAGCCTGGGGCTAGAAACTAAAAATATTCAATCAGCAGGGTGTGACCACAGCTGTATATGCACGAGACTATAAGATTCACCACAATCTAGAACAGTGTGTCAATGTGAGTGTACACGTGTGCATATGTATGTGTGTATATTGTATACGTACATATATATATCCATATTATGATTATGTCTATATATCCATCCCTAACCGCAGCGCAAGCCTAGCTCAAAGGATGTAACTCGCACTAACACGTCAGCCAATTCTCTCCTGATGATGCTTTGTGATCATTCTCGGTCCAAGAAGTATCGGGTCATCTCCCATGCCATGTTTCATCCCATAACCGTGCCGCTGAGTCAATTCATTAAGCCCATAAACCAAATCTCCTGACCGGAACTTTGCAAGGGCAATTCTTTGCGTGGTTGTCATTTTGGGGGCAGCGTGATGTGCATCTTCGCTGATTCGCATCCGTTTGTCCAGCGCGTACATCTGCCTCAATTGATGTCTCGCTCGGTGCACCTGGAGTGTCAGTTCGACTTGTTGTTGTTTCTCGGCCACCGCCTGTTCATCTGCAGCATCAACCTTTCTCGAGCGTTGTTTTTCTTGCTCGTATGCAGGGTCTGTCATGTATGCAGCCCACGACTCCAGTATGGCGTCAACCCGGTCTGCAGGGTGACGCAGAAACATCATGGCGAGTTGTCTCTTGTGGTTGCATTGCTGATTGAGGAATGCCTTGAATGCCCCGTTTCTTAAGTCTCTGGCCTTCGCTTTACTCGATCGTGTGTCCTCAGCTAGTAGCTCCTCGATGTGGACAGCGGTGTGCTGGTTCATGAGAAAATCATGCTTCCAAGTCCACACCACCTCTTTCATTTCCGTTTCACTTAATGGATTGCTTGCAAACCAGCTGATCCAGTCGGCCTCCGTGTAGCCCCGTCTTCCCCCAGTCGCTGGTTGTGAAACGCTGCAATCCATGAGACTGGCCCTAAGAGCAACATATCTATCTCGCTGCTGAATGGGTTCCTTCATGCCGTGCAATACTTCTTCTGGACTCCTAATGGAATTGCCGGAGATGAAGAATGTCTTCATCAATTTTTGTGCCGCCAATTGTCTGTCCGTTTGTCTTCGCCAGTCAGCTGACCAAACAGAGCCCGTCGCAACATCGGCGAGTCCATTTATACATTCGCCAAGGTCCGGTCGCGGATGGCCAGTGTGAGACAGTGATGCAGGTGGTATGTCCTCTGAATCAGCGTCACAATCAGATAGCGGATGACCAGTGTGAGGCAGTGATGCTGTTGGTGTGTCATCTGAATGAGCCAGTGACGCTGGTGGTGTCGCTGGTGATGTTGCATGCGGTGGTGTCGCTGCTGGTGTCGCTGTCGGTGTTGTATGAACAGCACTGCTGTCAACGTTGGGAGTGCGGTTGTTGTCAACATTTGGAGTACTGGATTGTGTTGTGCGAAAGGTTGTGCAAATTGATGAGTGTTGGTCCGCAATAGGATGTGCATCGCCATTGCTTGCTGGCCGTGACATGACATTCTGAGGTGCAACGCGCAGTGCTGCCATATAAGTGTCTGTGACATGTGGTGCAGCTGGATTCCCATGCAGGTGAGATGCCATGCGGTGCAGTTGAGATGCGAGGCGGCTAAATATATGCGGGGCGGGTTCTGATATGTTCGCAGTAGGATGTACATCGCCGCTGCTTTGAACAGGTTGCCAATTACGACCACAGAATGCCACTGTTAAGGCACCAAGTACGACCACAGAATCATGAACGTCCGACGCACATGGTTGAGAATGCCAACCAATGAATGACTGGACTTTGATTAGCTGAATGCCCTGCGACACTGCCAAGTCAGACTTCTGTGCTTCGTGCTTTGCTTCAGCGGGCCAGTGTGAAAATGAAAAGCACGGCGAGCCCGGTTGAATAAAAGGTTGACACCACATGCCCAGGGTACCTGCATCGACATTAAGGTCACCCAATATTGCCCAAGGCATTGGCGTATTACCGCCACTCCCATGTGGCGATGTCACACATGTGCCTAACATGTGCCTAACACATTCTTCTTTCCTGGCGGTCGTGCTGCCAGTGGACGGAATGTGGGAATTCCACAATCGTAACGTTCTACACTGGCGTGCTGCCAGTGGAAGATGGTGAGTGTCCACGTGCTGTACAATCAGATGTTGTGCGCAGATATTTGGGTTGGAGCACATGCGATACACTAATTCGCATGTATTGACAGACCAGACGCGGCTGTCTATCAACGCAATGTATGGAGCATTGGCAAACACTTTGATGTGTTCTAGGTCCAGGTCTCGCAGTATCTTTTTGAAGAGATCTTTGGTGCTTGTGATCTCTGACTTTCTCTCCTGGAAGCATGCGTCGATGTTCTTGTACATATTGCCGAATTCAGACAGCAACATAATATTAATGCCTTCAGTGCTGTTAAAGGTCTTCCCGATGTCTGCTTCGAGTTTGTTGTATTTCTCTACCATGAGAAGCAACTTGGGAGCTTCAGTGTTCTGTATCCCTAGGTTATAGGACACCAAGCCGAGCACCGCATCGGTTGCAAGCTGTGCAGCATGGTGTACACCAACGCTGCCGCTAGCGTGGACCCCGGGTGTCGTCGATGGCGCCGCAGCACGGTCTTGTGTGATGTCGACCGCACAATCTCCGTAATCCTGGTGCACAGTCGACATGGTCGGTGCTTTCGGCATGCTTTGTGCAAAGTGGGCGACGCGCCTCAAGGTGTACAACGGAATGCTTGAGCCACTGCTTGTGTGGGTGCTTGAGCCACTGCTCATGTGGGTGCAGAGAGTGCTTATAGCTGTTTCTCGTGGGGCCAGGGGGAACCGTCCGCCGAGGGACCTGGGAATGGCAACTGATACACTATATGTATATCTATTACCTCTAGTATCTACTATCTGATATCTAACATCCACTACCTGATATCTGATATCGAATATTTAGATATCAGGAAAATTGGTATCTAATATATATTCATATATAAGCTTTAATATCTAACATCTAATAATCGCTACTATCTAGTCCCTATCTAACTGATATCTGATATCTAATGCACGATGGGCAACTCAGTTATAAATGCAGTCTGTGGAGTAGGAACTCACTTGTCTAATATCTTTCATATGCTAATATCTTTCATATGTATAATGTACTATCTCTAACGTCTAATAGTTAATATCTACAGCAAAAGATAAGCAATCGGTTAAATGTGCAGCCTGTAGAGTAGGTACTCGGTTCTTAGTATATAGTATCTAATATATGCCTATAATCCCATCAGCAATACAAAGAAACCTCACCTCCTCAAGGAATGTTTATTCCTGCAGACAAGCCTCGTCTCTCATGATCCGGATGAGCAGCGGGATGAAACCACAGCTGCATGAAAAATGCAAAAACTGGCAAACATATATAATGCAGTATACAGAATGGTGTGACCTCATCTGTATATGAAAGACATGCACCATCTGCATAGCGTACGAATTCAAATTGAACCAATGGGTAATGTGGCATGTGCTTGTGAGATCAAACTGTTATATGTTGCACAGTATGCTGTACCTCGACACTGATAGGTCAATGGCAAGATGGTGTCGAGCGACACCCGCAGGGTACATGTAGTGCACTATGCTAGAGTCATATAATAACAAAAACTATATCGAATTAGCAATGTGTCGTACAGCAGGGTGTGACCTTTGCGGTATAGCTTCGCCATCGTCATGGATCATTCCCAAGAACAAAAGCCGCAATGGTCGTCAACACCGCATCGTGGTCACGTAGTTGGTGTGGCATGACGTGTTTTAATGATTGTGCGCACCGTCGCCTGGCATTGGGATACCATGGTGGCTCTGCTAATTCACGACATGCATCGCACAAATATCCCGGATCATGCATTGTTACTGTACGTACACCGAAAATAACAGTGGCCATTGGCCGCTCATGCAACCCCGCATGCGACGCATAGAAATCCCAGAATAGCATGCCCCACGTCCAACACCAATGACATTGGCGCCATTTGTCTTGGTAAAATGGATGGCGCCATGACCGTTTAACTTCTCTGGGTAGATATGCAAATTGGATCAACTGTTCATCTGGCATAGCTCGGCTTGCACTAAACCATGCAAGCTCATCACTAGGCAATCAATGTGTATCAGATGCTCGCAATGCTTTGAGCCATATAAACCGCGACGTGAAAGACTGATCTGCCAACAAATCCTGGTTGTATGTCTCATGCATACATACACTTATGCCAAGACTCATGTGTCCTCGCCCCAGGAAGCCTGTGTATATGTACCCACACACCCTCGCCTGATCAAGCAATTTCCTTTTTGCAACTACGAGCTCGTGCTCCGTGTGAGCAGTAGTGTGAAACCAATGCTACAAATACCAATTAAAAACAATGCTCCTGCAACATTCTGATGCAACTTTATATGCAATATCTGCACCAAAGTTGATCCGCTGCGTGAAGCAGAGGTTGAAGCTACGGCCACTCTGGTAGCGCAGTATACAGTAGGGTGTGACCACATCTGTAAACGAATTGCACTGAGGGCTTTGGCTGAACCTACGGCCACTCTGGTAGCGCAGTATACAGTAGGGTGTGACCACTTCTGTAAACGAAATGCACATGACCCAGAAGCTCGAAACTGCAGCGAATGTGGCAATGCAGCACATAGTAAGGTGTGACCCTGGCGATATACCTACGACATCGTCACGGATCATTTCCAATCACGAAAGTCGACATGATCGCCAACACCTCATCGTGTCCACGTAGTGATTGTGGCATGATGTGTTTCAGTGATTGCGCGCATCGTCTTCTAGCATTGGGATACCATGGAGGCTCCGCTAAGTCACTGCAATTGATGCACAAATAACAATCGCGTGCGTCATGGTATGTCATTGAACCAACGCCGATTGGTCGTAGAAAACCAAACACTTCCATGCCCCACTTCCAACACCAAAAGCATTGTTGCCATTTGTCTTTAAATAGATCTTCAAAGATGATCTGGTTCATGACTCTCGGGTCCATGTCTGGTTCATGTCTGCTCGATGAGGTCGGGTACCCTATGTGGTTCATACGGCGACTGAACCTATGTGGTTCCTGAGGTTCCGTACAGTATGATGTGAATCGACACCGCCTATGGAAGTGGTTTGTGGCTCGACGGCGAATTGTACAGTATGGGAGTGGTTTGTATTGTCAGCCTGTCCAGAGAAGTATACGCCTATGCACACATGCTTTGAGCCATATAAGCCGCGATTCAAAAGCTTAAAGTATTTCTGAAGGAACCCCGCTCAAGGAAGCCCAAGCTAAATGCCCAAGCTCAACATAAGTACATGGCGTTGGTTGAGAAGACAGAAATATACATATCAATATGCATGTATACGCACACAACATCAATCGCAATATATATATATATATATATATATATATATGTACATGCATGCCCACTGCCTCTTCCACAATACAAGCATGCTCATTTTTTCCATTCACACACAGCATCCGTCTCACTCAAATGCCAGATCAGCATTCACATTCGGCAGTCTACAGAAGGGTGTGACCACATCTGTAACCGAGACCAAGTTTGTCTAAAAGCCGTCATCAGTGTCAGGCCAAAGCTCAGCCGAAGTGCTCACCTCAGTGCCCAAGTAAAAGTACAAACTGAAGCAATTCGAAATGCATGCTGGAACAACAGTGCATAATACAGTAGGGTGTCACCACAGCTGTACATAAGAGACACTCGATGACGAAGTCCACCACATAAGTGTATTCATCGTCAACAGGAATGCTGACATCAAGCCGTTGAAATTAGACAGCATATGTAATACCGAAGGGTGTGACCACATCAGTATACAGCAGATCTGCTGATCATTATCGCAAGAGATCAAGTATTTGAATTTGCGCCTAGACAAAATGATGTGACCAACGCATTCCACCTTAAGTTCCGGATGATCAGCATGGTGTAACCAATGATCAGCATGGTGTAACCATCACTGTATGATTCCGTGGCTGGAAAGAGAAGATCCACTGGCATCGGTGGAAAGACGCCAGCGAGTCTGTCTAGATTGGCACCAGTGCAACACCCTTTTCAGATTCACCCGACCATCATTCATCATCATCATCACATACATCTGACCCTTCTTGTTATTGCCAGTGGACAAGAAAAGCACGCCTCTCACTCATTCTGTGAAATACCTGCGAATGCCATCACATTCTGGGCAAATGTGCATAGCCTGTGGCACCATGACAATCACAACATCCATAGTGACTGCATCACATGGATACAGAAGCACCTCTTCATTGACTGGGATCCAACGTTTGACCATGATTGTGTAGTGCAGCATTGACTCAGGATTCAAATGCCCGCAGAAATTGCAACGGGTGCAGTCAATGCCATTCCACCAATTGCAACCAAATCCTCCCAGAGTCTGCATTACAAGGTCTTTGAGCCAAGTGTGACAACTAGGAATCGAATTACATTATACAGTATGGCGCGCACGCAGGCGAAACAGCAATAAGCGCCAAGTGACGGCAGAGGGTGCATTGCCACCGGGAAGGGGCCAAGTAGGGCGCGCACGCAGGCGAAACAGCAATAAGCGCCAAGTGACGGCAGAGGGTGCATTGCCACCGGGAAGGGGCCAAGTAGGGCGCGCACG
>Ga0308014_1000139_pt1 | contig 18848 bp, 43 predicted proteins | sample Neamet229_FD_203154 | JGI IMG/M metagenome (GOLD analysis project Ga0308014, IMG submission 203154) | Marine microbial communities from water near the shore, Antarctic Ocean - #229 | ecosystem: Environmental > Aquatic > Marine > Unclassified | place: Southern Ocean | collected 2014-07-28 | reverse complement strand
TGATTGGTATTGTTCAGTATATACTTAGTAGTTAAGAAGAAGAAGGGAAGTTTTTCTTTTCCTTTACCTATACTACTTATTTCTTTACTACTACTATTACTACTATGTGAGCTGATATTATTAGGGTTACCGATAATGTAATTCAATTATTCAGTTTTTAGGATAGTACGAGGTTATAAATTTAATTGAATAATTGCTTGGATATATCAGATATTTTTCGTATATTAGAGTATTATAAATAAAAGTGCATGAAAGAAGAATTTAAAGATAGAATGAAATCAATATCTAAAATCTACGCAGATGTGGTTGTAGATTTAAATGTTGTATCTGGTAAATTACTTAATCAATTAGTTCATACAGATGGTAAAACATTTGAAGAAGCAGAAAAGGAAGTTATGGATATACTTGATGAACACCTAGAAAAAGAAGAACCAAATATCTTAAATGGTAAAAGAGTAGTAGAACTAATTAAAGCCAAATTAAATGTATAATCTAATTATATGGTTAAGAGTAGTATTTATTAGAATACCTAAAGAAATTAAATATTGGTTCACTCAGTTGTATATGGATGAAAAACTAAGATTTTGAATATAGTAATGTTTATAGTAGGTGCAGTAATCTTTACTATTTTTATAGTGGCTGTAGTATGGGAAGCTAAAGAAGAAAAGAAAGAACAAGAAGATTATGAGCATTGGGGTAATGGATAATATAAAGAAATGACAATAGAAAAAATTAAATTAGAAAGAGCCAATAGAATGATTCGTATAGGATTTGGATATCATATGTATGTTCCATTCATAAGAATTGATTTATGGAAAGTTGGATATAGAATAATACTGATATGAGAAGAATAATGATGCAATGTACGGTTGAACATCTAAACAAATTAAATCCAAAGATGTTAAAGGAATTGGAAAGTGGAGAACCATTCGAAGTATTTGGAGATGAGAAGAGTGGATTTTATTATTCATGGAAAGAAGTAGAAAGTGATAAACCTCATAGAAAATTATTAGATGGTACTAGGGCGGAAGAATTAGAAGAACCAATTAATTTAGATGTATATACTAAATGTCCAGAGAAATGGATATTACAAGATATAGAAACAGGTGAAGTATATAAAGGAACAAAAGATACCGAACCTAGAAATCAATGGAAATTAATAAGCAAAATAAACAATAAAAAATCATGAAAAAAGAAGAACAAGAATTAGAGTATGTTTCAATATTTCACTTTTACAAACTATTAAATAAGAAAAAATGAAGATAACAAATTACATCGACAAAGAATTAACTAAACTTGATAGAGGAATTGTATCTACACCAACAAGAGAATATTTAGAATCTTTTAGTAAAGCAAATAATGGAACGAATGATTTTCTATTAATGCAATTAGCTATGAATCTAGGATATCAAATCGCATTACAAAATGTAAAGAATGAAATTAACAGATAAAAAGAATAAAGATTGGCAAGATAATCTCAAGATGGGATTAACCTTAATAGTAGGAATCTCAGCTGCGGTATCATGTACTATTACTATTATAGTTCTTGCGATATTTGTAATAGCAACTAAGTTAGGATTATGAAAACATTTAGAATTAATGCTATAATGGAGAATAATGATAAAAAATCTCCAATTGTATTTACATTTGATTTACCAGGAAAAAATGAGGAATCAATTTATACACTAGTAGAGAACATGAAATCAGTAAAAAAAATTATATCAGTAGAAGCAATATGAATGATTCATACTCGATAGGTTCTAATACAAAAGAACACGATGTATTTATAAAAGAAAGATATCCTAATGGAATTATGCAACAAGAATGGTTTACATATATGTTGAAATGTTCAGATGGTTCTCTATATACAGGAATCACAACAGATTTAGAACGAAGAGTAAAAGAACACAATACTTCTAACAAAGGAGCAAAATATACAAAAACAAGAAGACCTGTTAAATTAGTATATTCAGAATCTCATACAGATAGGTCAACCTCATCGAAACGAGAATATGAAATTAAGAAATTAAACAGAACCGATAAACTAAAAATTATAAATGAATAAACTAATTTGGCAAATGTACAACGAGAATCGTATCTCATTAGAAGTTGCAGAAGAATTATTAGACTGTCACTACAATCGAAGTAAATCACAATATGCAAAATAATAAGTATGACTGATTTAGATGAACTAAGTGCTCAACTACACAAGAATCAAATGGCTAATAAGTCATATAGAAATCTACCTCAACGTATAATGATGCAGAGGTGGTTAGATTGTGATAGAGATGTGTTTAAATTTTGGGATTCCATACCTTGGGATTCTGAATGGTTAAGACATGATACTGATGAAGAAAAATACGCTAAAGATGTTACAAGAGAATATAATAGACATCCATTTAAAGAATATATAGAGAAACCTAAAGAATATATAGAAATATGAAAACATACGCAATTACATATATATCCGAGAAGACCTCGGGAATAGAAATAAAATACTGTAAAACAGAAACTATCGATAAAGCATTACAAAACTTCCGAGATGGTAAGGTTGTAAAAATAGAAGAAGTAAATCTTTACGGAAAAAATGTATAATAACGCAACATTTGTAAATAAAGCAGAACTAAAGAATCTAAAAAAGATAGATGACTGGTTAAAAACGAACCCTATTCAGATAGAAGAAGCAATTTTACTACAAGTTAGGGAGTTAATTACAAGAATTGAAGAAAAAGGTCACTATTATGAGTCTGAAGGCGATGTATTAAACTTAATAGCGGATGCCTATAACGATTGGAAACGAGAAAATAGATGAATAACGCAAAAAAATGGTTAAATCAGAACGAATGGCCGAATTTACCAGTAGATTCTGATGCATTTTCACACTATACTACCCTAGATATACTTATGGAAGAGTATGCCAAGCACTATATGAAGGAAAAACTAGAAGATATTGGTAAAAAAATACACAAAAACAAGTTTTTATGAGTCAAATAGTGTTCCATGGATGTTCTTTTACTTGGGGAAGTGGGTTACAATACTACTATCTTAAGGAAAATCTCGGATATTCCATCAAAGATTTACAAAAATTAACCACAGATAAGGTAAGATTAGAGGATTTTCCTAGAAAAGTTGATGATTATAGAAAAAAACATCACTTTCCTAACCTTGTTTCTGAACATTTTGGTGTTACATATACAATGGCATTAGAAGACAATGGTGGAGATAACCATTTAATCGTAGATAATTTTCAAAATGCTAAGAATTATCATCATAATAACACTCAATTACACATTGTACAATTATCAGCACCAATGAGAGGCCCAAATTCTCCTATTTTACAAGGTAAATTACCAAAAATTGGAACTATAATTAAATATCAAGTAGAAGAAGTCATAGAAGCTAACAAGTACAGATGTAATGGGGGAGTTCAAACACCACTTTATTTCCTTTGTTGGTTCAAAGAACACGCAGATTACATAAAAGAGAATTATCCTGATAAATTAATTCCTATTTTATGTAAAAATTTGGAATTTACTTACTTTGAAAACTTAGTAAATCAACAAATGAAGGAAATTAAAGAAGAAAAACTATCTATTTATGATGATATTGGAGTATCTGATAAACATTTTTCAAAAATTGGACATAGAATGATAGCAGATTCTATTATAAAGAAAATTTCAGAAGATATTAAATTCAAATTAATTAAAATATAGCACATGAATCACTTTGGAAACAACGGAAGAGAATATCTTCGTAGATTAAAACAAGTACAAAAGAAAAAAGGTGATGAACCTTTAACACAAGAAGAAATTGACACTCTATTAAGTAGCGTTACTGATGAATCAATCGATAAAAAGTTCGGAATCAAAAGAGATCGAAGACTTGGGTGTCTTATCACTCTTGCAGGAACAATAATTTTTTGGGGAATTATAATTCATTTTATAGCTATGACATATCAACCTTAAAATCATCTGTTAAAAAGTATCATAATGAAAGTAAAAAAAGAAAAAGGAAAGGATAAATACTATTTAGAAATAAGAAATCCTTATACAAAGGAACTTGAACTAACAGAATTACATTTAGTTAGAGATACATTAGAAGAATCGTATCTTGAGAAAAACGAGGTAATACTTAATATTCCTGCTAATGACTATTATTTTAAAATAAAGGATTTGAAAAATTTTTAAAATAAAGTGATAAGTAAATTAAGTGAAATATTAGAAGGATGGGCAAATGTAGTTAAAGATCAGTTTAATGCAGTAGACCCTCAAACTAAAGAAAAAGCACGAAAACGTATATTTATATGTAATGGATGTTCAATGAGACAAGGAAATATGTGTTCACCTTATATCTTCGGATATCATATAGAAACTAACGAAAGAAAAAATGGTTGTGGATGTAATATATCAGCCAAATCACTTAGTCCTTCATCAATATGTCCATTAGGTAAATGGGATATGTAAAATGAAAATCAAACAACAGTTACAACGATGATAAAGTACAATACCGCTCGAAGAAACGAAAAAAATCATATTATAATATCACCTGAGTTTAATATTTATATTTTCGAAAATCATTATATCTTAAATGAACCTAAAATAGCTTCATCCTATATGGATAGGCATCACAAACCAGCTCGAGCTAATTTTCACAACACTAATTTTTCAATAATAGGATATCAAGAATCATCTGGGTTATTAATGAATAAGGGTGAAAAGGAAACAATGTCAAGAAAAGATTTTGATAACTGGTCTGTTGAAGGTAAAGATTTTGATAAAGATTGGACTAATTTACTTGAAGGAAACCCTACCTCTAAAAAGTTCGTATTCCTAATCAGAAACCCTATACAAAAATTTATATCAGGAATAGTACAAGATTATGTTATCCCATGGAATGAACACGAGTTAGTTGAAGGTATTTGTGAACTATATTTTAAATATCCTGGTGAACCAGTTAAAGGATATCCAGTATGGGGTTTTAAAAACGGCCTTCATCGTGAAAAATATGAAGAAATAGTATCTAAAAGACTTGGTATGTTTTTTAATCATGACGACCTATGGGAGGTTCAGAGTTCTGATATGCAGATTTTTGAAAATGGTGAACAATGTGGTCATGGGGGATATATGGGAACTGGTCATATAAGACATTTCCAATATTGGATATCTGACGTAGTTAACTTTGTGGATAATAAAAGGGAGAGAGTATATGTTGATGGTGTCTTAGTTGATAATAACAATATAGATATACTTGATATTAATATGCAAAGTTTACATAATACTTTATTTGATTGGGGATATCATAGAGAACAAGATATGAATCAAAGACAAGTTGACCACACAGGACACATAGTTCACAAACAAAATGCAAAGGATGATTTAAGAAGTCATGTTAAGCCAAATATACTTAATATGGTAACCAGATATGTTATAAGTAAAAACAAAAGAAATTGGTCAGATGTTGTAAATAATATTCAAGATACAAACTTAGATTCTTGGCTTCACCTTATTGCTAGAGCTTATAATAATCTCGAAACTCAATCTAACCCAAATATGAAGTCATACGAAGAATTCTTCGGTGATTGGTTTATTAGTACTGATGATAAAAACTTCGAGAGTGTATTTGATAAGAATACTCATACTTCATGGTGTAGTAAAAAAGACAATAATATACTAGATACTAGATTAGAAAACTACAATAAAAATAATCCCAACTACTCATTCAAGGAGGAATCAGGCACTCACGATTCCGCAGACCACTTAGAACAGGACATCTGGCGAAAATAAGTCGTGCAAAATTTGGTAAATCAATAATATTTTCGTATCTTTACATATATGAAAGATATATATAGTAAGATTGGTGAAGATGGAAAGCACTACCTATTAGAATTACAATCAAATGGAAATTTAGAATGGGTAAAGATAACCACCAACACAATCGGTAACAAAAAGAAAAGGAGCTCACATAATGGAACTACATGAAATAATAGGTTGGATAGGTAATATCTTCGTGATACTACAATTCACAATGTCAGATATGAAGAAGTTGAGGATATTCGGAGTAATAGGTGCATCAGTATGGTTGATAGTAGCTATACTAATAAACAACATATCCTTAATGGCATTAAACGTAATCATAATAGGAATACAAATATATCATTTACATAAGATATACAAGAAAGAAAAACAAGAAGTATGGGATTTACCTATATTAACAGAAGAAGATATAAACCCTTCTATTAAGGAAGACCCTATAATAAGAGAAGGAGATGATTTTTAAAAACAACACAACTCCACATCATAGAAATTAAAGACTAAAGCTATCAACCTCGTACTATTGTATGGGGTTCTTTACTTTTATTTCTATTTATAAGAGAGGAGGATAAAAAATTTTCTCTCGAAAAAAGGATTTCGGTACATATAATAATACTACAAGGTATAACAATGAAGAACGGATACCATATAACACTAATACAGAGACTAACTCTATAAACTATACTACAATGAAGAATTGGGATGACTTTATACCTAATGATGATGATGAGAACAACGATGAAGATGATTTATTCGGAACTCACCGTCTACAACAAGAGATAGAAAAGAATATGTTTATTCAAGATGTTCAACGAGGTCAACCTCTTCCTATTGACCCATCAGAGTACACAACCCTTTTCGGAGAGTTAGATGAAGAAACACTTCACTCCCTTTCCCAAGTATTCTTTAACCATTATCATCGTTTAGGGGTTAAGGTAGAACCCTTGGTAGATAACTGGGGATTAGACTGGGTGTGGGAGATAATGAAACACAACGAAAGAACTGAAGAATACGAACTATGTTCTATAATAAAGGATATAGTAGATGAATATACTGAGCCTCACATCAAGACACTGATGAAAATCCAATCCCAAAGTACCTTAATCTAAGAATAGGAACGTATGAATTAGGTTTCATAGCTGAGCAGACAAACTATTTCTATTACTATCAATAAAAACAAGGGGAAAAATCTTCGACTGAAGAAACATCTAAAAAACGACTTGGGAAAAAAATCTTAAAGTTCGACTCCAAAAAAATTTAAGAAAAACGACACTAACCTTAGTGCTTATACTATTAAGTTATAGGTTATATACTTTTGTTTAAGTTATTTCTTTTTAAGTTGTCTGGACGTCTGGAGTTATATAACTATAAGATTTTTAAAAAAAGTAGTCAATAAAGTTATTAACAATTCTGAGATAAAGATTTTAACCTCGTACTCTCGTACTCTCGTTTACGAACCCCAAAAGATAATTAAGAAAAGACTTGGATATGTCATTTATTTTTCGTATATTTACATAGTAAATGTGTGGGAGTTCCCACGAAGTATAAACCTTTAAAACATAAAACTATGAGTAAATTTGAATTTTGGCTTGATGAAGTTAACGAAAAGAGAAAAGAACATTGGGATAAGACCTATTCTTACAAAGAATATACTCCATTGGAAGTAAAAAAAGGTAAGAAATACATGAAACTTATTGATGGTACTTCGGTATGGGGATTCGTTTCCATGTGGGAAGGAGTTCTAAAGGGTTCTCTAATATGTAAAGGAGATTTACTAAAACCTGCAAGTTGGAGTACTCCTGCTAAACATTCAAGAGGAAACATCTTCGATGGAAGTGATAAGTGGAGTTTTTTTGGTCCTCAATACTTATAAAACTAATATGACAATAAGACAATACCGTAAATGGATAAACTCATTACCAAAAGAACTCGATGAGTATGAGTTGGTACATAGAGAATATTATGATTCAACCGATGATGAGATACTTGGAAAGGAAACCGAAGTATATTCAGTACACATCGATGAACTAAATAATAAAGGATGTAATATGCACCAAGATTCTTATTTAAAATATAACGAAGGAAAGAACATAACAAGAATTGATGTTCCTAATAAAGAACAACCTACTCATTAATATATGAAAGAAGATTTTAATTGGATATACTTTATCTACGCATTCGTACTAATATCAGCTGCTCAAGTAGCAGTATGGTTTCAACACAACTGGCAATTCATTAATCCAAAATATAAACCCGAGTGGTGGGGATGGTATGTTTTAGCCGTACCAATTACTTGGATGTTTCTAAGAGGAACATTCTATGGTGTAACCGCTTTTGGTGGAGATTTATGGCCTAATAGATTTTTAGGATTTGTATTGGGAATTTTCTCATATGCAGTTTTAACTGCTCATTTCTTTAAACAACCAGTAACATCAAAAATATTTGTACAATTGATTCTATGTTTTCTAATAGTATTGGTTCAAGTATTATGGAAAGAAAATAAACTATAAAAAATTAGGATATTAATAAAAAATATTGTATATTTGTATAAATGCATTAATTATGAGAAAAATAAGATTTAATATAAAAACTCAAAACGAGAAGCCAAATATGGTACTTGAGTTCATAACAGATAGAACACCTGAATGGACAGAGGAACAATACACACGAAATAGAGAACCACTAACAATGGAATTAATCAGTAATGAAACAACAGAAGAAACAGAGCCGTTATCAAGAGAAGTTTGATAGGGATGATGAAATGAGTGTGGGAGAGTTATCTCATCACATAGGAAAGAAGATGACTGAGAAGGTTGTTAAGAGTAAACGAGATTATACTCGTAAAGAGAAACATAAGAATAACATAGAAGAAGATGGAATTAATTAGACATATACGAATAAGGGGAATTAGCTCAGCTGGCTAGAGCACTACGCTTGCACCGTAGGGGTCATCGGTTCGACTCCGATATTCTCCACAATAGTGGTATCTCCACTAATTTAAAAACAAAAGATGAACAAATTAAAAGAAAAGTTTGGTAAGTACTTTCAATTCAAAAATACCATTAATGGAAAAGATTACTTCCTTAGAGGATTAGCAACAATACTATTCGTTATTCCAATCGGAATCCTTGTAGGAGTAGGAGTTGCTCTAATTTCAACAAACCCAGCAGTAGCAGGAGTATTAGTTGGAATCGGAGGATTATTTGTTATACCAATGATTTGGTTTTCATTAGCAACTACTTACAAAAGAATTAACGCATTCTTTCCTGGTAAAGCAGGATGGTTGGTTGTAATTACATTTGTATATTCTATGATATTAGAAGGATTCAATCCTAATAATGGAATGGCTCAGTTAAATGAATCAGCTCCAACATTACCTAATGGAGATTACATTACTTATTTAGTATTATTCATACCTTCATTAATTTGGAGTTTATATTTACTATTCGGTAATTCATCAACAGGAAAATACAACCATATAGGATAAGGTATCGGCCCCTTCGTCTATCGGTTAGGACGTTAGGTTTTCATCCTAGAAAGAGGAGTTCGATTCTCCTAGGGGCTACTAAACATTAAAATAAAAAGAACATGGAAAATTTATTAGCATTCGGTATTGGTATAGCAACTTGTCTTGTTATAATTTTATCAATATATGGTATTATAACAATTAGGAATTTAAATGATTCAATCGAAGAATTAGAAGATGAGTTGGATGATACTAAAGAAAAATTAAACAGATTCAAAAGAGAGGTTGAAGGTAAACCCGATAGTACTTCACAATTACAAGATACAGTTGATAAACTGATTATTGGTATGAATAATAGATTTGATGAAATCGATGAAGATTTTGAAGAACTAGAAGAAGATATAATTCAATTACAAGATAAAAAATAAGATATGATTACAATAGCAATACTACTTTTAACAATATATTGTATAATAATATCGGTAGGAATATATAAACTACAACAAAGAGTAAAAGCTCTACACGAGGAAACTAATACAAGAGTATCCGAATACTATATTAAAACAGGTAAAGAACTTAATAACGATTATAGTAATATTCATACAATGATACTAGAGTTACAGTTGCATATTGAAAAGGATACTCAACAGAAATTGGATGATATTGAAAAAAAGATACCTACAACAAATGAAGAGTTACTAAAAGAAGTTCAGCAAATGAGAGATGATTTTTTCGCGTTAAGACAAAATCTATAAAAAATAGGAGAAGTGGCAGAGCGGTCGAATGCACCAGTCTTGAAAACTGGCGATGTGAGAGCATCCAGGGGTTCGAATCCCTTCTTCTCCGCAAATATATACTTATATTATAATAACGGATTGCCTTTGTAGCTCAGCTGGCTAGAGCAGTTGATTTGTAATCAACAGGTCGTGGGTTCGAGTCCCTCCAAAGGCTCTAAATAAAACAAAATGATATTTCCCTCTAACAAGAGAAAAGCAAGATACATCAACAAAAGATTATATCTTATACATGGAGTGATACCAATAGAAAGGGTTAAAAACGCTACTATGATTAAAGAATGGTTGGGAGTTGATACGGCATTCAAAGTTCAAAGAGAAGGCACGTATTGGTTCTGTGAGGAAATACAAGAAGTAGAATGGGAAGAAATAAATGAAACTAATGAATAAAAAACAAAGTGAAAAAAGATACAATGAGGTGGGTTGAATATTTTCAAAATCTAGCACATAATATTAAACTTAAATCGAAAGATGAGAGAACCCAAGTTGGAGCCTTAATAGTTGGTAAAGATAAAGAGATAGTATCAACCGGATACAATTCATTCCCTCGTGGAATTAACGATGAGATTGAAAAAAGACAAGAAAGACCAGAAAAGTATTATTGGTTTGAACACGCTGAACGAAACGCTATATATAATGCTGCAAGAATAGGGGTATCCACAAAAGGATGTACTATGTATTTAACTTGTGGTGTTCCATGTGCAGATTGTACACGAGGAATAATAAACGCAGGTATCGTTAGAATATTTTGTGAAAGAAACTCAGGACCAAAATCAGATATTTGGAACGAACACGCTGAAAGAAGTTGGGATATGTTAGAAGAAGCTGGAGTACAGGTTTGTTTCTATGATACAAATCAATCAACTGGAATATAATTTACTAATATTTATAAATAAACAAACATGGAACAGTCTCAAAAAGAAATCCTTGAACAAATAGCTAAACTAAAATTACAACACCCATTATCAGACAAAGATAAACTAAAGTTACAAAGATTACAACAAAAACTCAACAGTTAATGAACGCTGAAGATTACTTATACGAAGCTCATGCCCTTGGAATTAAAGATGAGGTATTTGCTGAAGTTAAAAAGATAAGAGAAACCAATCCTCATATGGAGTTGGATGATGTATATCAAAATGCTCTAAATACAGTTAAAAAGAATAAGTAATTTACATAAGACCATATTTATACTTGTATGGCACGTAGACAGAAATTTAGTGAACGATTTGGTAGAAGAACCCAAAGTGGTATAAACCCCGCTTCGGTACTCCGTCCAAGAAAAGGGCAAACAAAACCCAAACCACCTAGAGATGTATCTAAGATAATTCAATCTGGAAGAAACAACTACATACAAGAAGAAGAAGTATCAACAGGTTTCTTTAGAGAAGAATCTCCTGTTGCTTTTACTCCACCAATAATAGACGTACAACCTCCTAATGTAGTATCTACTACATCAAGTCTTCCATATTTAAGAAATCCATATCCTGAAGAACTAGGTACAGACCCAAGTTCTAACTACACAAGAGACGGAGGAAATATAAGATTATCAGGAAAATTTACAGAAAACTTTTTAGAATTTACAGATGTAGATTTAAATGGTATAACTGAATGTACAGGAACAACTTTTAATTTTTTAGTTCAATTTGAAGATGGTACTTTACATACATCTCCAATATTTCTTGCAGAACTACGATCAGAAAATAGTTCAGCTAATCCATATAGAAACAAAAACACAGTATCGGTTGTTACATTAGACTCTAGTTTTTTAACTGGATATGGTAGTAAAGACGTGTTTAATACACCAGAACAATATGCTGAAGTAAAAGTTAGTGATACTATTAATAATATAAAAGATATATTATATCACATAGAGTGGTTATGTGGTTCAGATAGTGAAGAACTAAGAAAAGCTGACCAAATAGGAAGTTGGAATGTTGAAACAACCGAAGAGTTAGGATTTGACCATTCAGATGCATTAGATGTATTAAATGGAGAAGAGCCTTCTAAATCAGGAGGTACTGTTGGTCAAACAGTAGGAACATCTGAATCACCAGTTGTTACAACCGATGACTCAGTAAAAGACCCAATACCTGTTAACGATGTATATCCACCATTTGGATATAGAGGAGTTCGTGGAGGTGAAGTAAAAACTTGGACAGATGGTAACGATTATATTTGGAAGAACGGAAGAAAAAGATTTGGAAGAAGAGGTTCTGATAATGGTAGATGGGTAGTACTAAACAATGATACAACAAAAACGATTGTATCTGATACTAGAGGAGGTGGTACTAGAGGAGGAGGAAGTTTCCAAGATCCTGGTAAGCCAATTATAACCAATGATGGAACAAGAACCAGACCAAGAGGTGGTGGTGGTAATAGACCCCCAAAACAATACTTATGATAGGAGATGCACATAGAACAGTTTCATGGGAAAAGTATTTACTTGAAACAGATGAACCGAGAATATTAAGATTTTTAGAATCAAGAGGTAATGAGGTATTTTACCAAATATCAACGGCAATAAATCATGCTGCACTTAAGAACAGAGAATCTATTGTTTTATTAATTCACCCTAATATAAAAAATGTAATTGAAATAAAGAAAAAAGATTACATGACAGTTTTAAACAGAGCACAAGAATGGTTTGTATCAAAAGAAAAATATGAAGTATGTTCTGTTATAAGTGGATATAAGGAAAATATATCTAATAAAAACATAAAGATAAAGACTCCTAAAAGGATTCAAAGTTTAATTTAATTATATTTATATACAACATAGGTATATATAACAATAGGAAACAACCAAATGAAAGGTACATTATTCTCAGCCGATTTTATACAAGATTCTGATGCAAAGTTAAGGTTATTAGAGTTTAATACAGATACAGGCTTTATTTCAAACACACTAGACGCTAGATTTGATTTTAGTGATTTTAAAACAATACTATCAGATAATAGTATAGATACTTTAGTATTAATTTACAAAGGATGGCAATTAGAGTTTGTTAATAAATTAGCATCATATATTGAATCTAATGCAACATTTATTACAACTCTAACAAGACAACAAGAACTAAATGGTAGTATATATCCATCTTCAGTAACAGATGCATCTAACAAATTTATATTAAGATTGGCATATGATGATAATGCAATATTTGATTCTACTTATTGTAAAGATAGAGCAAATCTTCAAAAATTATTTTACGATAACTCAGCAACAAGTTCTATATCAGAATATTATTATTCTGGTAGTGAATATACTGTAAACACACTAACAAGTGATATAAATGACCACGCTTCTTTACCTGATTTTGTTTTAAAAGATAAATCTGAACAACACCAACCTTTAAAGTTTATCAAACTTGGTAATAGTGGTTCAACAAATAGTGAAAGAACAGACAAGTTAATTGAGGCATTTGATAAAGATACTCGTACCATAGAAAGATACCATTACAATGTATCTGATGTATCTGATAATAAAATATCAGGATTCAGAACAGTAGGAATTTTGTATGATACAGATATAAAATATGTAAGTATAGGTAAATGGGGAACTGAATCATTCTTTGATATTCCAACGGCAAGTGAAATATCATATGTTGTAGATAATAACGCTGATATGATGCAATATGATGATAAACATTATTTTCAACTTACATCTAACTTTATTAGACATCAACAAGGAGAGATGATATACTCAGATGAACTTATCTACAAAAGTGACTCTTCTGTTGTAAAGGTTGGAGATGTTGTAGCGGATGATAACATGAAATCTTTTTTCATAAATGGATTACCAGATAGTGATGACCCTTATGTTTACGCAGCTTGGTCTTCAAGTGGAAACGAACTACCATCTGGCTCATTTATAACATCTTCCGTTGTACAAGTAAACGCAACTTCAGGTGAACCCAAATATGGAACACTTGGTGAAGTAGGAGTTTCATCTGATGAATTCATTTATTGTGCCCCAGCTAAACACTTCTTGGTATATAGTACTGGTTCAGACGAAATGGCGTTCACACAACAATATAAAATTAACCCATCAGACCATTTCTTGGTTAATCCAAGTGGTTCTTTGATACCTATTGTTTCTAATAAACTTGTAGTAATTGACCCTAGTGAAAGTGGTTCATTACATAGAATTGATGTTGAAACAACAGATACTTATTTAGTAAGTTCATCAGTTAGTGATATAATAGTTCACAACTCACCATGTTTTATCGCAGGAACAAAAATACATACAGAAGAAGGAATTAAAAATATTGAAGATGTAAAAGTTGGTGATAAAGTTAAAACATTCAATCATGATAACGATACTATTGAATACAAAGAAGTAATTGAATTGATGTTTAAGAAAAAAGAAAATGTAGTAAAATATACATTCGAAAATGGAACTGAACTTACTGGTACAAAAGATCATCCCCTATATGTTGTAGGAAAAGGATATGCATCTGCCTTACCTAACCAAACACTTGAAGATAGTGGGTTAGAGGTGGAACAAATTGAAGAAGGTGATGAAGTATTACATATAGATAATGATGGAGTTACAATTACTAGTATGGAAGATGTAGGATTTGAAGATGTTTACAATCTAAAAGAAGTAAAAGATAATAATAACTTTTATGCTAATGATTTCTTAGCTCACAATAGATTTGTACCTTCATGTTGTTTTATATCTGGTACTGAAATTTCATTATCAAATGGTGATTCTAAAAATATAGAAGATATTATAGTAGGTGATGAAGTAATTGGATGGAAAGATGGTGAACGTAGTAATGGTGTTGTAAGTGAATTAAAACCAACAATATTAGGTGACCGTAATTTATACAACATTAATGATTTAAAAATAACATTTACAGATGAACACCCATTCTTAACAAAAGATGGATGGAAGTCAATCAAACCAGATAATGGTACTGAGTATGGGTTATTAGTAATTGGTGATGAAGTAAACTACCAAGGAGATTGGATTGTTATTAATGAACTTAACGAAGTTCAAGGAGATAATAATTATAATACTCCTGTTTATAACTTTACAGTAAAAGATATTCATAGTTATATTGCTGATGGTATCATAGTACATAACAAATAATAAGGAATCATGGAAAGAACAATAACTAAATTTAAAGAAATAAATCAAGCTGATATAAATAGTAGAGCATCTAGTGCTTTATCTTCCGCACATAATACAGAAGCTCAAACTATAATAACCAACTTTATTACTTACTTCAAAGCTAAACACTCATAATTGAATTAAAATTTCTTTCACATGAAAGAATTATACAAAAAACAAGGATGGTTACATATTCAAGAAGCCATTCCACTTCACATAATATCCGAATTAAGAGAACGAGCAATACAATGGAGACATTGGGTAGAAGATAAAATAGGACAACCTTCTAAATTTGGAGGGCCTATCCATTGGAATGGGTTAGGGTGTGCCGGTATGTATGATGATTATCTTTTAGATTTTTACAAATCCAATACCATGGTAAATATAGCTAAAGAACTATTGGTAACAGATAATGTGTGGATGTATAACGACCAGATAGTTGTGAAGTTACCAAGTGATAATTTTCATTTTGAATCACATACAGATAATTCAGTTGGTGGTAATTCAAACAAAGGAAAGAATACAATAAACCTTTGTGTAATCTTAGATGATTTTACCGATGAGAATGGAACACTACAAATCAGAGATACAAAAGTATATCCAAATGCAGGAGATATAGTTGGAATACATGGAGATACTCCTCATCAATCAGAACCAAATAAATCAGATAAGCCAAGATGTTTGTATGCTTGTGTTTATAGTGATGAAAAGATAGTATTCGAAAACTTTTACAAACAACCTATTACTAAATCTTTTATATGAAAACTCAGAGATTTAATATACCAAAAGATTGGGCTAATCCTACAATATATAACTTTTCATATAAAGGTATAAATGATTTATTAGGAGAACTTATAAATATATTTTCAGATAAAGAACTAACTCCTAGAGTTATGATTGAGATTGGTTCTTATATGGGAGAATCTACAATGATGTTTGCATCAAGTGGAATATTCGAAACAATACATTCCATAGAACCACATAAAGGTACTGAAAAGTTTAACAAAGATTATGGATATAATTGGAAAGATGTTAAAAAAGAATATAAAGTAAACACAAGACATTTTAATAATATAATTCACCATAAAGATTTTAGTTATAACTTACTTGATAAATTTGAAGATAATAGTATCGATTTTATTTACATAGATGCAGACCACACATATGAATCAGTAAAAAAAGATATTGAATTATATTTACCTAAACTTAAAGATGGTGGTGTAATAGGTGGACATGATTACCAAGATAAATGGCCAGGAGTTATCAATGCAGTTAATGAAACAATCGGAGAACCTAGAAATACTTTTTGTGATGGAAGTTGGATTAAACAAAAAAAGAATTTAATATGATTTTTTGTACACTTTGTTATGGGGATTACTTCGCTAAAAAATATTCATCTGATATAAATAAAATATCAGAAAATCATTCGATATACGTTTATACAAATAAACCTGAATATTTTAAATCTAGTTGCAATATAATAGAATATAAAAGAAAAGATTTTAGTTACTTTGAAAAAATGGTTTTAATATTCAATGTAATGGATAAGTGTAAAGAAAGAGTTACATACTTTGATTCTGATTCTATTGATACCGATCAAGTTCAATCAATGTTAAATGGAACAACTAGAAAGTTTGAAGATGAAACTCTATACACTTATAAAATATGGAACAATGTAGGATTTCCGATTAAGGTAATATCAAGAAACCCATCTTTAGTTGTTTTAATGAAAGTTTACAAAGAACTTGGGTTTGAACATATTATATGCGATTACACACATGAACGTATATTATCAGTACCATATATACCGAATAAATTTGAAAGGTTAAAAGAAAGTGTTCTTAGTGTTCAATCAATTTGGGAAGAGAACTGGCCGAAAGGAAAGAAGTGGGAAGGATATCCTGCGGATGAAACAGGAACTCATGAAAATAATAAATGGTCACAATATGGATGTGGATATGGTGAGGGAGGAGCATTATCTATGTATGCAAGTCAATTAGGAATAAAGTTAGGTAGAATATATTCTGTAAATAAATTAATATGATGGAATATTTAAACCGAGATTTTGATTTATACATCAATAATCATTGTAACCTTAGTTGTAAAAATTGTAGTGTACTTGATTATAATGGAAAGGTAACAATAACTACATTAAAGTTAAATGATGTAAAAGAAATATTATCTAACTTAGAAACCCAAAATCTAAAAATTAGAAGGCTCACAATATTAGGAGGAGAATCCACACTTCATAAACAATTTAAAGAAATTGTAGAATACACTATTACTAAAAAGAAACATTATGATAAACTAAGATTAGTAACAAATGGACTAAACTTTACTTCAGATGTAATAGAAATTTGTAAGAATTTTGATATCATAAGAATATCAGAATATATTAATTTAGGAACAATTGAAAAAAAACTAAGAAGTGGTTTAGTATTTGATATCCTTTCACAACACTCAAAGGTCGAGTTTTCTCCAGTAACAACCTTTCAGATTTATGGAAAAGAATCTCATTCAAATCCAAAAAAAGCTAAAGAAGGATTTATTCAAGAACATGATAATCTTTTTACAAAAGAACTTAATTTTAAAAGGTGTTGGCAAAAAGATGAATGTTTGGCTTTAACAAAAGAAGGAATATATAGATGTGTTGTTACGATGAATGAACGAATTGAAGTAGTTGAATGGGATAATGCAATAGAAGTAAATAATGATGTTCCATTAAGTAGATGTTCTACTTGCTACTGGTATCCTAAGCAAGAAAAATGGGATACACTAAATAAAAAGAAAGATATGAGAAATTTTAATAGAGGAATATCTCTTATAGAAAAACATTCTTTGTAATCCCTCATATTTATTATAAAGAGTTACTTAATGGATGTAAATAAAATAGTACAGTTTCGGTTATTAAAATCTGAGTTTAGACAATTAGAAATATCAGATTCTTATAAACTACTATACTTAACGAAAGAAAACTATAATCAGTATTGGGATGATATCAATATTGTAATAGAACTATTACATGCTGATTTGGAGTGGGATGGTATTCCAACTAAAAAACAAGTTGAAAATAGATTCAATAACAACTCTCAATTATTTTTATGGTACTATAATCAACAAATTATTGGATGGACATGGTTTAATAAATCCTTTACAGCGGATTGGGAAACAATTGAGCATTCATTAAATGAAAATGAACTATATGTAGGAGCAGCATTTATATCAAAAAAGGTAAACCTACCACCACAAGCTGGTTGGAAATTTTATAACCTTTCTTTTAGTACATGGATTAATGAATTAAAAAATGATATAGTTTATCTTTATTCAGATGATTGGAATAGAGCATCGGCGTTATTATGTTATCGAAGTGGTTTTAAACAACATAATTTTATAAAAGAATAGAGATGATTTATAGAATATCAGAAGAAGATGTATTTACATTAGAAAAATTAATATCTAAAACACAAAAATTCCCAAACAAACGGTCTGTTGAGTTAACAGATTCTCAAGAACATATTTACGAACATAGAGATACGACACTTCCAAATATTGAAATAGAATATTACTCAACAGATAACGAAGCTTTAAACAAAACCTTTTCTGAAATTTTAGGAGTAAAAAACGTAACTCCATTAACAATACACACTTTCAAATATCATG
>Ga0308014_1000136_pt1 | contig 18974 bp, 23 predicted proteins | sample Neamet229_FD_203154 | JGI IMG/M metagenome (GOLD analysis project Ga0308014, IMG submission 203154) | Marine microbial communities from water near the shore, Antarctic Ocean - #229 | ecosystem: Environmental > Aquatic > Marine > Unclassified | place: Southern Ocean | collected 2014-07-28 | reverse complement strand
GGTGTCGGGGCCAAGATCAATTTGGGCGCATCCTGGCAGCTGAGAAAAGACGTTTGCGTATGGAAGGAATCCTATAGCAAACAGACAAACAACTTGTATGACTTTGAAAGTGATAGATGGCATAATGACAAATACATTTTAAAGGTATTTGGTCATGTAATCCTTATCACAAAAATGGGTGGAAATATGTTCGGGAACAGATGCAAAGTAAAGTAGATCCGATCTGTCACCACCTGCAGACCATAAATCATGAATGTCTATTTTTTCATGATCCATGAAAAGTGAAACTTGCAAAGACATCATTAATATGAAGAGTAGAGGTAGCATCATGTTTTCTATATTTCTATAATAGAAACAACTAAACTCATCATAAGGTTGCATTACTCACGTATCGCAAATCGTTTTCACCCCACCGGGGCGAGCTTTACCTCAAGACCATCTAGGTCGTTGCTGAGGTGGATTTGGCACCCTAGACGGCTATTATCTTCAACATGAAAAGCCTCGTCTAGCATATCCTCTTCGTCATCAGATCTCTGTGTTAGAACATGATTACTAGTTACATACATATGACAGCTAGCACACATAGCCATCCCTCCACAAGTACCTTCAACGGGGAGTTCGTAACTCTTACATAGTTCCATCATATTCATGCTCATATCCGTGGGCGCCTCCAATTCATGGCGAACTCCTTCCCTGTCAACTACAATGACACTTATGATATTTTCCTGAACTGACATTAGATATTCTCGAAATCTAGTTAATCGAAACCGTTGATACCGTTAACTGTGGTGTATTTGAGGACCAAGTTCTTATCTGGGTAGATACGTTTGAAAGCGCTTTGGACCATCAAAGTCGCTTCGTGGAAACCACAAAGGATAAGCTTCAACTTTCCCGGATATGTGTTGATGTCTCCGATAGCGTAAATGCCTGGAATGTTGGTTTGGTAATCAAAGGTGTCTACTTCAATAGCATTCTTATCGATATTCAGATTCCAATCGCCTATAGGGCCGAGTTTAGGGCTTAGGCCAAACAAAGGAACCCAGTGATTTGCTTGGATGGTCTTTAAACCGTCAGTTTTATGCTTCACCACTAAGCCTTCTAGCTTTCCATCTCCCTCAACTCCTACTACTTCACAGTTTACTACAAGATTTATTTTACCTGCTTCTGCCAGATCCATCACCTTCTGTACGCTGTCTGGATGACCTCTAAAAGTGGGGCGTCTATGAACGAGAGTAACTTTACTGGCAATGCCATCGGCTAAAAAATTCGTCCAATCCAATGCAGAATCTCCTCCTCCAGAAATCACCACGTTTTTACCTCTATAGAACTCTGGATCCTTGATTATATACTCCACTCCCTTATCCTCATAGTCAATAAGATTTTCAACGGGTGGCTTCCGTGGTTCGAAACATCCTAATCCGGCAGCAATTGCGATAATTGGGGCCCTATGTTGGGTGCCTTTATTAGTGGTTAAAATGAATTGGCCTTCATCGTCTTTTACTATCGATTCGGCTCTCTCGCCAAGTGTAAAACCAGGTTTAAAAGGTGCAATTTGCTCTAATAACTTGTCAGTTAAACCACCGGCTAGAATTTCTGGATAAGCGGGGATATCGAAGATGGGTTTCTTTGGGTAAATCTCAGAACATTGGCCTCCTGGCTGAGGAAGAGCGTCGATAAGGTGACATCTGAGCTTAAGAAGACCCGCTTCAAAAACGGTAAAAAGACCGCAGGGGCCAGCACCTATAATTAGAATGTCAGTCTGGATCATATGTTGATTGCATCAATATTAGACACTTCGGGAGCCACAGCTCTGATAGCTGACTCCACTCCTCCCTTCATGGTCATGTTTATCATGGAACAGTCTACGCATGAACCATGTAGTTCAAGCTTGACATTCAGATCATCAGTGATCTCCACTAGGGTAATATTACCTTCATCAGCTTCTAGATAAGGTCTAAGCTGAGCTATAGCTCCCTGAATTCTAGTTGCTAACTCTTCGTGCTTTCCGAAACCTGATGGGTTTAAAATCTTAGGCTCATTCATTTTTTATACATTCTTTCCAGAGACTTTGAGCAATTTAGCAACCACAGCACGAAAAGCAGCAGAAGCATCTGAATCACTTTGCAATACTGCGGGTCTCCCTGCATCACCAGCTTCTCTAACTGTTTGCATAAGTGGTAATTCTCCTAAAAACGGAACCTCCATGGATTCAGCTAGTCTTTTTACTCCATCGCGACCGAAAATGTGGTACTTCTTATCCGGAGCATCAGGCGGAGTGAAATACGCCATGTTCTCTATCATGCCTATAACAGGTACTTTAATGGCTTCTAATTTAAACATGCCTACAGCTTTACGGGCATCAGCAAGTGCAACATCTTGTGGGGTAGAAACAATAACGGCTCCAGTGAGCGGAACGGTTTGGACTAAAGATAGATGAATGTCCCCTGTACCCGGAGGAAGGTCGATAATCATATAATCAAGATCACCCCAGTCCGCCTCAGTGAACAGTTGCTTCAATGCCTTACTTGCCATGGGTCCACGCCAAACAATTGCTTGGTCAGGGTCGGCGAAGAATCCTATTGAAAGAATCTTTACCCCGTATTTCTCAACGGGCTTCATTAACTGCTTGCCATTCACCTCTACTGGGAGAGGTTTCTCGTCTACAACACCGAACATTGTGGGGATACTAGGCCCGTAAATATCCGCATCACAAATCCCCACCTTATATCCAAGTTGAGCGAGGGCAACGGCAAGGTTAGAACTAACTGTGCTTTTTCCAACCCCACCTTTTCCAGAGGCTATGGCGATAATATGCTTAACACCAGGCAACACTTTTCGAGTTTCAAGAGTTCTGTCCTCAGCTGCCATAGGCACAATTGAGATCTCGGTTTTCACATCACTTCCGAAAGCTCGCTCAATAGCGAACTCAACTGCTTCTTGCATTCGTTGTCGAGCATGCATCGCTGGGCTGCTGGACTTAACAACCATTTTCACTTTCCCCGATGTAATTTCTAGGTCACTAATTAGTCCAAGGCTCACAATGTCCTTGCCTAAATCCGGCTCCATCACCCCACTCAAAGCAGAGACTAAGGCCTCTTTTGTGAGTTCTGTATTTTCCTTTTGTGACATATTATAAATTAGGGGTCAAAGTTCGGTCATAGGGTCCCAAAATAGCTTCTCAAAATCAACTACTTGTCCATCTTTAACAAGCACACCCTCCTTTTTCAACTCTTTAGCCATAGGATTGTCTGGAGAGAAATGTAAAGCACCTGAAAGCATCCCTAATCTATTAACTACTCTATGAGCTGGCACGTTAGGCTCTACATTAAAACTCTTGTTTAATGCCCACCCCACTCTTCTGCTAGCCCTCGCATCGCCAAAGTAACGAGCTATAGCGCCATAGGCCGTTACTCTACCTCGGGGTATTAATCTCGTCACATCGAACACATCCGTGTTAAAATCAGATTTCACTACCCCAACCATCACTTAAACTTTTAATTGTAAGAAGTGGGTTTTCTTCCCCTCTAAAAGCCAACGGTTTTCGTAGTAAGTCACAATTTCAAGTGCGGCTTTCAGATCATCATCTACTTCGTTCACTAACTGACCGTAAACATCCTGGCTGTCTTGAAGGATGTCATATCCGTTTTCCAAATATCCTTCCTTTGATAATTCGTATAGCAAAACAGAATCCGTTTTCACGTTGATCAAACTACCCGGCTTGAGAATTTTTTTATATCGCTCTATGAATACTGGTGAAGTGATGCGTTTAGTGCCTTTTTCGTCTTTAGGTTGGGGGTCAGAAAATGTAAGCCAAATCTCACTCACCTCATCCTTATCGAAGTATCGGTCAATGAATTCTATTTTCGTTCTTAAAAACGCAACATTGGGGATGGACTCTTCTTTAGCTGTCTTTGCTCCCCTCCAAAACCTATGCCCTTTAATATCGACTCCGATAAAATTTCTGTTAGGATATTGTTTCGCTAGCCCCACAGTGTACTCACCCTTACCACATCCTAATTCTAAAGTGATAGGATTATTATTTGAGAACACCTCCGTCGCCCATTTCCCCTTTACATCTGAATCCACCCCCCTGACTGCTTCCTTCAAGTCAGGTTCGAACACATGATTAAAAGTGGCATTTTCTGCCCACTTCCTAAGTTTATCTTTTCCCATTGTGAATAGCTACTCTTTTTGCTGGTACAAAATTAACAAGTTGTGACTAACATTGTGGTATGGATGACGAGCGTTTTATGCGCCTCGCTTTATTAGAAGCAGAAGAGGCCAGACATAAGGATGAAGTACCCGTAGGGGCTGTAATAGTTCTAGGTAATGCTGTAATTGCTAGAGGTCATAATCTTTGTGAGCAACTGAACGACTTCACTGCACACGCTGAGATGCAGGCATTTACAAGTGCATCTGAGTTCGTGGGCGGGAAGTTTCTAGACAAATGCACCCTGTACGTCACGTTAGAGCCCTGCCCTATGTGTGCTGGCGCGGCTTTTTGGACTAGAATAGGCAGAATAGTGTACGGAGCTTCCGATCCTAAACGCGGTTACGACAGATGGGAAGTCGCCAAAAGCAAGGAAGGGCACGGAGGCCAAGCAGGAGATAACGGCCTACTTCACCCAAAAACAGAAATCATTGGAGGCATTCTCGCAGAAGAATGCTCTGAAATAGTAAAGAAGTTTTTTGCTGTGAAAAGGTTAAAGGATTGCTAAATTTGGGGTTCGGATGAAAGAGTTGAATAAAAAATACCTTGATAAGCTACAAGAGCTGATAACTAGAGGAAGTGATGACGCACTGTCTGAACAACTATCTACCCTCCACCCTACAGATATAGCTGAGGTTCTGAACCAGCTGAAACCGGAGAACATCCTCAAGGCATACAAGCTTTTATCTGACGAATTGAAGTCAGAAGTTCTTGTAGACCTACATGACGAGATAAGGGATGGTATTTTAAGAACCCTTACATCTAAGGAAATTGCCGAAGATGTCATTGAGGGACTTGAGTCCGACGATGCAGCCGATGTAGTCGGTGACTTGTCAGATGAAAAGCTAAAGGAAGTAATGTCTCACGTGAAAGATGAGGAGACAAAATCAGACGTCCTAGATCTTCTAACATATGAGGAAGGAACAGCAGGAGCTTTAATGGGAAAGGAGTTAGTTCAAGTTGAAGAAACTTGGACAGTAACCCAGGCCATTAAGGAGATGCGCATACAGGCTGAGGACATTCACAATGTATATACAATTTATGTTGTCGATACTAACGGCTTGCTAACCGGACGACTAAGCTTGCAGAGATTATTACTTACCGCTACGAGCACTAGAAGTCTCGTTGGAGAATTAAAAACCGACAGCGATCTGGTTTTTGCTAAGGATACCGATACCGAGGAAGTAGTAGCGGGTTATATGGAGAAATATGATTTAATCGCATTGCCGGTCGTTGACGCTGAGGGCATTTTAGTGGGCAGAATCACCATTGACGACGCTATAGATGTTATTATCGAAGAGGCTGAAAAAGACTACCAACTCGCGTCTGGTATTACCGAAGATGTAGAGTCGCACGATTCTACTTTCACATTAACGCGAGCTAGGCTCCCATGGCTGTTGATAGGCTTAATCGGGGGAATAGGTGGGGCATATGTAATTAAATGGTTTAATCTCTCCGATAACATAACCCCACTAGTATTATTCATACCGTTAATTGCGGCTATGGGAGGTAACGTGGGAGTACAATCGTCTGCTATTGTAGTACAAGGATTAGCCACTTCCAGTATTAACACCACGAACATTATCAGCAGACTCACTAAGGAATTAGGCGTAGGGCTACTGAATGGTGTTATATGTGCCGTTATTATTTTCATCATTACATACTTACTCAGTTTCGGAATGGAGCTGAGCATAATCGTTGGGCTTTCTCTTCTATGTGTTATCGTATTCGCCGCACTATTCGGAACCTTAGTGCCTCTCGTGTTAGAGAAGAGAAACATCGATCCCGCACTTGCTACAGGACCATTTATCACGACAGCAAACGACATCATAGGCCTCATTATTTACTTTAGCATAGGGTCGTTTATTAGCGACATTATGGGATGATGAAATAATGAAAATTGCATTCTTAGATACCGTTCATCCTGTTTTAAGAGAGAGGCTTGAGGATAAAGGAATTCAATGTGATGAATTCCTAGACATCTCGAAAACTGATATTTTATCTGGAGGGCTATCTGAATACCATGGAATTGTTCTAAGGTCTAGGATCACTATAGATTCACAGCTAATAGACTCCATGCCTAATCTTAAATGGATAGCTAGAAGCGGTTCTGGCATTGACAACATAGACACCGTTTATGCTAAGAAGAAGGATATTCAAATTTTCAGCTCTCCTGAAGGCAATAAAGATGCCGTAGGAGAACACGGTTTAGGAATGTTACTGAACCTACTCAATAAATTAAGGAGTAGTGACACAACGGTAAGAAACAAGCAGTGGCTGAGGGAAGAGCATAGAGGACGGGAGTTGAAATCCCTCACTGTCGGAATATATGGTTATGGAGTAATGGGTAGCTCCTTTGCAGAAAAGCTAAGCGGACTTAAGTGTGAGGTGATTGCTTACGATAAATACAAAACCGGTTTTTCGGGGGAGCATGTTATTGAGGTGAGCGAAGCTGAGTTTTTCGAAAAAGCAGATATAGCAAGTATTCATGTGCCATGGACAGCTGAAACTAAACAACTTGTGGATAGCGGATGGTTAGCGAGGTTTTCTAAACCTATAATCATCATGAATACTTCCCGCGGTGCCGTAGTGGTCACTAGGGATTTGCTAGATGCTTTAGATTCTGGGAGAGTAACAGCCGCAGCACTGGATGTACTTGAGTTCGAGGGGGAATCACTTGAGGAACTAGAATTAAATAGCAAGTCTGCGATGATAATGAGCAGGCTACTAAATCACGAGAATGTACTCCTATCCCCACATGTTGCGGGATGGACAGTTGAGAGTTATTTCAAACTCAGTTCTGTCTTAGCCGATAAAATATTAGGTATTAAGGTATCATGACACGAGCCAAGTCGCATCATTGATCCTAACGAAACTACTCCTCTTCGCCAGTACGAGCTCTACTTGTAGCAGAGTACAGAACTTTTAGAGCAGTTGCCTTTCTCAGCTCTTGCTTTACGTCTGTGACTATGCCCATCTTAGTTTCTTTGTCCACTTTAAGGCTAACCCACATTTTACTTTGCTCAGATTCAGCAAGAGTTTCACGTTCTTTTACTATCCACTCCTGAATCTCTTCTGGCTGTGAAAACTGATCGTTCAACTGAATGACTGGCTCTGTACCATAACGCGTATCCATAGGAGTCCCTATGTTGACATAGCGTATGAGGTGCTTCTTCTCAACTTTATACAGCTCTGAAGCCTCTGGCTTCGTCACCTGAACCTTCTCATCTTCAGTTCTTAAAACTGTAGCTACCATAAAGAAGAATAACAGCATGAAAACAATATCCGGCAGCGATGCTGTAGATATTGAACCTGAAGGTCTGCTTCCGCCTTTTTTAAATTTACCCATATCAGTAGTAATTAGCGCTTGCGTCACGAGGCTCTGCCTCAGAAATACGTTGTGGGTATAATGCTCTTACGGCTGTAATCTTATCAAGAGTCTTTTTATCTTGCTTATTACGACCATAAATCTCTTCTAACTCTCTATATGTTGTCCCGAACTTCTCTAGAGCTAACTCGTCCCTCAACTCATTAACTGCAGATTGTAATTCGTTTTGGACTTGAATATAAGTATCGTAGGTAGTGCTCTTATCGTTCTGCATAGATATCAAAGCAGACGAGGGTAACTCCTTATAATCACCACCGAGAAGATCGATAGTTGTAAGCTTTGTAGTCCATTTATCTAGAACCTTACTAAAGGCATCTTTATCCTCTGGTGCGGCAATTTTAACTATCTGCTTATACTCAGCAATTTTAAGTCTCACATCGGCTCTTCTAACCCATTCCCTTTCCGGAAATGCAGCGTTAGTCTTTCCATTCGCTCCAGTAATTAAAACTACGTCTCTGTTCTTAGCAATGGTTTCACCATTTATAATGTGAGACATAACTCCATCACCTGTAGCGATTAAGAAGTTTTTTGCTTTGTCCTTAAGATCTACCATGTCTAATGGCAAACCTTCTACAAGAAGAAGATCTAGAAAGTTAACTTTGACGTTAAATACGTTCTGCTCCTTTGCTTGAGGAATATCAATATCATCTGGAACTGGAGGTGGTAGCTGTCGCTTAATGCCCATATCTGATTCAATGGTTGTAGTTACAAGCCAAAAAATAAGGAGCAAGAAAGCGATATCGGCCATAGAGCCAGCATTGATTTCCGTTAATTCGCGACGTGCCATAAGCTTATTTAAAAATACTACTTACCTCTGCCCATATAACAACAGAAACTGCTGATAGGCTTAGGATGTAAACATAAATCATACTTCCACCAGCGAATATGCTCTCAGAAGGGCTTACAGTAATACCACTTATTTCATATGCATCTAAAACAGCTGAGTCAGCTAATGCGAAATAGCTTACAAGTCCGATTGTTATGAAAACAGATATACCTACTAAGGTCCCGATTTGTGATTTGAAGTCTGTAATTGACTTTGTCACAAAACTAACGACTCCAAATATCAGGGCTGATGCAGCACAGGCTATTCCTACAGCATAAATGAGGTAGAACATCGAATCTAGATAACCACCATAGTTAGCGTTCCCTTCTATAGTGGACTCGTCTGCTACGCTATTCCCGACAATAGCCATTAGAAGTAGTACTCCTAATAGCATAATCGAGATGCGAACGATCTTAAGTAATGAATTGACTTTTTTAGCGTCCATGTTCAATTATTTTCCTTGAAGCTTACGCTTGTATAGTAAATCAACTAAGTCCATGCTAGCCTCTTCCATATCGAGAACGATAGAGTCAATCTTGCTTAAGATGTAGTTATAGAATACCTGAAGAATAATCGCAACGATCAAACCAGATACAGTTGTAATAAGAGCGATCTTAATTCCACCAGCAACAATAGAAGCGTTAATTGTATTCGCTTCAGCGATATCATCAAACGCGCTAATCATACCGATAACTGTACCCATGAATCCTAACATAGGAGCAAGAGCTATAAACAAGCTAATCCAGCTTAATCCACTCTCTAGCTTAGACATCTCCACAGAACCGTAGTCCTCGATAGCTTTAGCAACCTCCTCGTAACTACCAGAAGATCTATCGAGACCTTGATGGAAGATAGATGCAACAGGGCCTGCTGTATTGCGACAAACTTCCTTTGCAGCTTCAACACCACCGTTATTCAGGCTATCTTCTATTTCCTCAACTAATTTCTTAGTGTTAGTTGTGGCCATGTTTAAGTATATGATACGTTCAATACTAAGTGCTAGACCTAGGATTAAACAAATCAGAACTGAAGCCATGAAAGCAGCACCACCTTCGATGAAGTAACGCTTTACTGTTTGGTGGAAGCTAAGCACCTCGCGAGTAGGCTCGACATCAGCCGCATTAGCTACTTCTTCTGGCACAGCATCCTCAACTGTTACTAAGGGAACAATAGCAGCAGAATCAACAGCCATTGAATCGACAATAGCTACATCTGTAGCAGCAGAATCAACTTCGACAGCAGAAGCATCAACAGCTTCTACATTGTCAAGATTTTCATCTTGAGCTAACACCAAAGCCGGAGCTGTGGTAAACATTATTCCCGCTACTGCGAGAAGAGCAAACAAATTCTTCATGGGTATAATTTCTTACTAGTATTTCATTTCATCGCGGAGAGACGGGGATTCGAACCCCGGAGACATTGCTGCCAACATGCTTTCCAAGCATGCACCATAAACCACTCGGACATCCCTCCAGTCCACTTTTAGACCTTAAGCGCCGCAAAATACTTCTAAATCAGGGAGCAGCCATATCAAATAGCACTCTTTTTTCAAACTGACAGTTCGCCTCTTAAATTGCTCAATATAGCTTTTCGGATGAGTTCTCTATCATCTGTAGAACCTAATAACATCATAAGCTTTGTTATTGCAGACTCATTAGTCATATCACCACCTGGGATCACGCCACAATCAGCCAACATTATACTAGTTGCGTATTTTTCTTGATGGACTCCACCATGCTCGCATTGCGAAATATTAACCATCACCACTCCCCTTTCACTAGCCCTTAACAGCACCTCCTTTAAAATAGGATTGTCTGGAGCGTTACCACTTCCGAACGTCCCGAACACAACTCCCCTCAACTCTTCCCAGTCTAGCAGCCTTTCAACTAATTCAACTGACATCCCTGGGAAAAATGGAAGCCAGGCCACTTTACTTTCAAATCTAGTGTTCAACTTGAATGGTCTATCCTTACGTACATAAAGTGCGTGTTTGTTTATCTTAAAGTCAACTCCCGCATCGACAAGGGAGGGGTAGTTAGGACTGACGATAGCATTGAAGCTTTGGGCACTTTGCTTGTGAGTGCGATTACCTCTTAATAACTGACTCCCGAAATAAACAGCCACCTCTTGCACTGTAGGAACACCGTTGTTTTCATCAAAATGAGCAGCGAGCATCACAGCTGACAATAGATTCTCCCTACCATCAGTTCTAGGCATACCTATAGGTAGCTGAGAACCAGTTAGAATAACCGGCTTCTTCAAACCGTCCATCATGAAGCTCAACGCGGATGCAGTATACGCCATCGTATCCGTGCCGTGTAGAACTACAAATCCATCGTACTTATCGTGATGCTTCTCTACAATTTTTGCAATCTTGCTCCAATGAGATGGATTAACGTTGGAACTATCAATAGGTGGGTTAAATGAAACCGCATCGATAGAAATTCCTGCACGGCTAAGCTCTGGCACATGACTAGTAATCTGACTGAAATCAATAGGCACTAACGAGCCTGTAAGAGGATCGTGTACACTGCCTATAGTTCCGCCAGTGTATATTATTAGTATGGAACGCTTTTTACCCATCCTTAAGATTTTTTTAGACGGAACATTCGCTCCGCATTCTCCGTTGTCACCCTTGCCACATCTTCGAAATCCACTCCTAGTATTTCTGCCACCCTCTTACCCACATGAACTACATAAGATGACTCATTCCTTTTACCTCTGAACGGCACCGGTGATAGATATGGACTGTCAGTTTCCAGCACTAAATGCTCTAGCCCTACGCCAGGAAGAACTTTATCGAGTCCGCCGTTTTTATACGTGCTTACCCCGCCTATGCCGAGCATGAATCCGCCGTACTCAAGTGCCTTCTTCGCTTCGTGCTCACCGCCAGTAAAGCAGTGGAATACTCCCGTTAGAGAATCGTCATTAACGTGGTCCATGAGATCGAATAGTTCCTCCCACGCATCTCTCACGTGAATTACAATAGGAAGGTTACGCTCTTTCGCCCAATTAGCTTGGACTGTGAAAGCTGCTTTTTGGTGTTCAAGCTGAGTCTTATCCCAGTACAAGTCCAAACCAATCTCACCCACAGCCACAAATTTATTCGACTTGTTAGACTTGTTCGCTTTATTCGGCGAATCTAAAACCTTTAAGATTTTCTCCAAATCTCCCTCCCAATTATCGCCCACATGGCATGGATGTAGCCCCATCATACCGTGGCACATCTCAGGCCATGCATCCATCATGGACAGGACTCTTGGAATACTATCAACGTCGATATTCGGTAGCAAAAGTGTGTCCACGCCAGAATCCAAACATCTCTGAATTGCTTCATCTCTGTCATCATCGAATTCAGGTGCGTATAAGTGCGTATGTGTATCTATAAGTCTCATCTAGTTCTTGGAAATCACTTTTATGCAAGATGCAACCTCTTTCGCTCTTTCAACTAATTCCTCGACTTCTTGTTCACCATATGCTAACGCCACAGCCATACGTCTATATGGGCGAGTTGTAGGTTTCCCGAAAATCTTAAAATCCGTAGATGGGATGAGTGCTGCTTGATGTACCCCCTCGTAGTGCGGAAAGCCGGACCCTTCATCTGTTGCCAAAATGACTGCAGAAGCTCCGTTTTTATTGAGGGTTATCTCATCAACTGGAATACCTAGTATAGCCCTAGCATGTAGCTCGAACTCCGTTAAGTTCTGTGTTCCAGCTAGTGTCACCATCCCTGTATCATGAGGTCGAGGTGATAATTCCGAAAAGTACACCCCGTCTTTCCCTACGAAGAACTCAACTCCCCAAATCCCACTTCCACCAAGGGCACTCGTTATTTCCTTAGACATATGCTGGGCTATTGCGAGATGATTTGTATCCATAAGCATCGGCTGCCAGCTCTCTTGATAATCACCCCTCTCCTGCCTGTGCCCGATGGGAGAGCAGAAGAGTGTGTGACCGTTGTTTTGGGTTAGTGTGAGCAGTGTGATCTCATAATCAAAATCCACAAACTCCTCTACTATAACTTCCATTAAATCTCCCCTCGACCCCTCCATGGCATAACTCCATGCCGCCTCGATATCCTCTTCCTTTCTTATCACAGACTGGCCTTTACCCGAACTCGACATAAGCGGCTTAACCACACACGGCATACCCGTAAAAGTCACGCCTTCCTTCAGTTCTGCATAGCTAGTTGCGTATTTATATTGGGCTGTTTTTAAGCCCAAATCAATCGCAGCCATATCCCTAATCGCCTTTCTATTCATAGTATAGTTAGCTGCCTTAGCGGATGGTATTACTGTGTAGCCCTGCTTTTCATATTCAAAGAACCTCTCCGTCCGTATGCTTTCAACTTCTGGGACAATGAAGTCGGGTTTGTGCTTAGAAACAATTGCATCTAACTCACTTGCATTAAGCATATTTATCACCTCAAACTCTTGAGCTACTTGCATTGCAGGCGCGTTCTCATATGAATCTACAGCGATAACATACTGACCCAACCTTTGTAGCGCTATCACTACCTCTTTACCTAATTCACCCGATCCAAGTAGAAGTATTTTCTTTCTCATATAAATACAAAGATACCGGGGCTATACCTTTACGCCCGTGCAACAACAAGTAAAATTTATTATCACAAGGTTCAGCTCCATCGGAGACATAGTCCTCACCGCACCAGTGGTTAATTCTATCCGCACTCATTATGGAGATGCAGCCCGAATTGACTACGTCACTCTTAATCGATTTAAATCTGCAGTAGAGCTAATAGATGGGATTGATAAAATCCACGGAATTGAAAAGTCAACTGCTGAGGTATCTAAAAAACTACAAGAAATATGGTTTGATTATCTCCTTGACTTACACGGAAACATCCGATCTCGTTCTCTCGCTCGTTCGTTACACGCCTTAGTCTTCACTGTTAAAAAAAAGCCAGCAGCTAGACTCTCTCTAGTTCTAGGGATGAGGAGGCAGCCCATCGAACATTTCACTGATAGGTCACTTTCTCTGCTCGATACGTTTTATTTATCAAATGAACTGCCAAACCCATGGGGGAAGTTGAATACTGAGAAACCAGACTTCGCTCTCCCCTCAAAGTTTATAGCCCTCACCCCAGGAGCGGCTCATGCTGGAAAGCAACTTCCGATTTCGATGTTGAAAGAGATTTGTGGTTCATTGAGCGAATATCAGTTCCTGGTTTTAGGCGGAGATGACATGAAATCAACCGGTGAATCTCTAGAAGCCGAATTCGCTAACGTCGTTTCTTTTTGTGGAAAAGGCTCGTTGAAAAACACGGCTTACATTCTTCAAAAGGCTTCTTTGGCAATCGGTGGAGATACCGGCGCTATGCATATAGCAGCGGCTGTGGGGGTTAAGTTGATTTCTGTTTGGGGCTGCACGAGGCCTTCGCTGGGATTGAGTCCATGGAAGGCCCATCCAGATTCCATCATGCTCGAACCTTTAGGACGTGGTGATCGCCCATGCTCACGTCATGGGGCGAAGTGTCGTTTTAAAAAACTAGGCAAGGATCTTTGTATCAACCACGTGGGTTCAGAGCGGATAGTAGCTGAGGTTCGCAGGCTGGTTTGATCCGAAAAGCGATACTTAAAAAGGGCTTACTCAAAAATAGCCCTCAACTCTGTAGCATCTTCAGGCTTAATCTTCCCTGCAAGAACTAATCTCAACTGACGGCGTCTCAGAGCACCTTTAAACCTCTCTTTTTCCAAATCTGTCTCAGGAATTAACTCAGGCACAACTATAGGAGCGCCCTGCTGATCAACCGCCACGAAAGTATACATAGCCTGATTACATTGTGTCTTCTTACCCGTCACGCTATCCTCGACAAAAACCTCGAGCAAAACCTCCATTGAAGACTTGAAAGACCTCGTTACCTGCGACTCGATAATTACGATGTCAGCTAATTGAATAGGGTTATCAAAAGACACATTATTCACTGCGGCTGTTACTACCACTCGCCTGCAGTGTCTATTTGCAGAAATCGCAGCTGCAATATCCATCCAATGCAAAAGATTACCTCCCATTAAGTTACCGAGAGTGTTAGTATCGTTTGGGAGGACTAAGTGTACTGTTGAGGCAAAAGTCTCTCGGGGGTGTCGTGATGTTACCATTTTGCAAAAATCGACTACTATCGTTTATCTGCCAAGAAAGATTTTTTGTTTTCTAAGCCAAATCAATAAAGTGTGGACTATATTTGCCGTCCCAATTGGTACTATAGCTCAGTTGGTAGAGCAATGGACTGAAAATCCATGTGTCCCAGGTTCGAATCCCGGTAGTACCACGAAAAAACAAACAGCCCTTCTGCAGAAATGCAGAGGGGCTTTTTCGTTGAACGAATCTCAAACACAGTTTGAAGGTTAGGACAAAAGAAAAAGCGCCCCTACGAGCGAAGCGAGTGAGGGCTGTTTGTTTTTGAGTGCAAACCGGGAACACCGAACGAAGTGAGGTACTCCCGGTTTGAGTTTACGCGAGAGAACGTCATGCACCGTAAAAAAGTCAACCAACCAGTTGACAAATTCTCTAAGCGTATTGCTTGTGTCGCGCAGCACATCGCACTGCACCGTAAAATAGTCAACCAACCAGTTGACAAAATCCCCTAACGAAATGCTACCTGAGCCAAGCGCCACAGCATATTTCATTATATTTGAGAAAATCACACTTCAAATGAAACTCTACCAACTAGTATTTTTATCGCTCGCCATCACGGCAGCGCCTCTTTCCGCACACGCGCAACATGAAGACAAGATTGACAATCTAGCTCAAGCGATAGAAGATGAAGTGATCGAGCTGAGGCATTGGTTCCACCAAAACGCCGAGCTGTCGAACAGAGAATTTAAAACAGCAGCTAGGATTGCAGAAGAACTCAGAAAACTAGGGCTCGAACCAGAAATTGGAGTGGCTCATACAGGAGTAGTAGCTGTGCTTGTGGGCGGAAAGCCTGGGCCAGTCGTGGCACTCAGGGCTGACATTGACGGATTGCCAGTGTCTGAAAGATGTGACGTGCCATGGGCTTCGAAAATGATGGGGATATACAATGGAGAGAATGTGCCTGTTATGCACGCCTGTGGACATGATACACATATTGCCATACTGCTAGGGGTAGCAAAAATTATGGTGGAAATGCAGGAGGATATACAAGGGACGATTAAGTTTATTTTCCAACCCGCTGAGGAAGGAGCGCCCAATGGCGAAGAAGGAGGGGCTGAATTGATGGTTAAGGAAGGGGTACTGAATAATCCAGATGTGGATGTGATTTTTGGGCTACATATAAGCGCAGACGATCCAGTAGGTAAGGTTTATTTCAGACCTGGAGCTCTTATGGCCGCTGCTGATGCTTTTAGAATAGATATTAAAGGAAAACAAACTCATGGCTCTACTCCTTGGAGTGGTATCGACCCCATTGTGACTGCAGCTCAAATGATAAACTCCCTACAGACAATCGTTAGTAGAAATATCGACCTGACTACGGCGCCATGTGTAGTGACTATTGGAGCTATTCACGGAGGTGTGAGAAGTAATATTATTCCGGAAAAATTGTATATGCTTGGAACTATTCGATCGTTAGACCTTGAAATGAGAGAAAGAGCAATGACCCGACTCGTGGAAATTGTGGAGACTATTGCAGAGGTAAATCAGGCAGAGGCAACTGTTACGTTCTCGACTTCATATCCCATCACATATAACGATCCGGAATTATATGAGCTGATGCTCCCCACATTCGAAAGAGTGGCCGGGAAAGAAAATATCAACATAGGCCGCGCTATAATGGGGGCAGAGGACTTTTCGTTCTTCGTAGAAGAGGTGCCAGGGATATATTTCTTCATTGGAGGAGTTGACGCCAGCACACCATTAGAAGAATCTGCTCCACACCACACGCCAGATTTCTTCGTCCATGATAGCGGGATGTTACTCGGCGTTAGGACCATGTCAAACCTCACATTAGATTACATGAAGCTACATAGCGGCAGTAATGAATAGACTTAACCGACCTTTGCACTTATGTGTGAATTCTATGCTACTTTTTGGGAGGAAGGATTAAAAACCGCAGCCAAAGGGAAGACAAATGTCTTCATCTTAGCTGATTCTAACCTGCCTGAAGCTTATTTAGAAGAGGTCGTTGAAGTGCTTTCGCCGCAAATCGAGGTTAACACGTTCGTGTTAGAAGGTGGAGAAGGGATAAAGACTCTGGAACACGCGCAGGTGATATACAACGAGTTGGATAATATGGGGGCTGACAGGAAAACGCTATTTGTGTGTTTAGGAGGAGGGACTGTTTCGGATTTAGGGGGATTTGCGGCTAGCACATTCAAGAGAGGGATTACACTAGTTATACTACCGACGACAGTGCTGGCTATAGTTGATGCGGCAATAGGCGGTAAAAACGGAGTGAACTTCAAGTCCGAAGCTGGACTATTGAAAAACCAAATAGGGACATTTCATTCGCCTGAGTTTATAGGGTATAATCCGTCGTGGCTTGAATCACTTCCTTCTATGGAAGTGAGAAGTGGGTGGGCAGAAATGGTGAAACACGGATTGATACAGGGAAGTGGAGAGCTCTTGGGAGAACTTTACGGCTGCTGTGACAACGAGCCTGTGACTTTAAAGAAGATTGTTCCATTACTGAAGAGTTCTGCTGCTGTAAAAGAGGCCGTAGTCAACCAAGATCCCACTGAAAAAGGGGGGAGAGTGGTTTTGAATTTAGGGCACACTGTGGGTCATGCTCTTGAGAGTTACAGTAATTTAAGGCATGGAGAGGCTGTGGCGTGGGGGCTCGTGTTCATGCTGGAAACATCGAAAATGAAAAATGGCTTTAGTGAAAGTGAAGTAAGAAGGCTGCAAGATTGGATAGTCAAGGGTGTGGGGGTGCCTTTACCGGAAGTGGCAAGTGGGGGGTTATGGGGGTTAATGATCAAGGATAAGAAAAACAGCAATGGGACCGTTACAGACCTGTTGTTTCGGAAATCGGGCGATATAGGAATGGATTTCATTTGGAAACGAGATGAATTCACTACCCTTTGGGAGCAATTCCGAAGTAAATTTGTTTGAATGGAAAAATCTGCTGCTGAATTAGCCGAGTTATTAGGGGGTACCGTATCTGGAAATCCAGATGTTTTGGTAATTGCTCTTGGAAAGATCGAAAACGCTCTCGCGGGTGAGATCACCTTTCTTGCTAATGACAAATACGAGAAATTCGTTTATGAATCTCAGGCATCAATTGTCGTTGTAAGCAATGAGTTCACTCCCCGACATCCACTTCCTGCAGATATAACCTTGATAAAGGTAGCTGACCCTTACAGTGCGTTTGCTAATCTACTTGAGGCATACAACGAGAATTTAAAAAGGGCTAACGGCATTCACGATTCCGCAATCATTCATGAGAACGCTGTGATTTATGACGGTTGCTCGATAGGTCCAGGGGTGATTATTGACACTGGAGCAGTAGTGGGTGAGAATACAGAACTGAGAGCGGGAGTGTATATCGGTATCGATGTGGTGGTGGGAAGCGGTTGCCTGTTTTACTCAGGGGTGAGGGTTCTGGACAGATGTAAAGTGGGTGATAACTGTACTCTTCAGGCAAACACGGTGGTGGGTTCCGAGGGTTTCGGGTTCACTCCTAAAGAAGATGGCTCGTACGCAAAGGTTCCTCAGACGGGAAATGTGGTGATTGAGGACAACTGCGACATCGGTGCTATGTGCACGATTGACAGGGCTACTCTAGGGTCTACTTTGATTATGAAAGGCTGCAAACTTGATAATTTGATTCAAGTCGCGCATAACGTTGAGATAGGTGAAAAAACGGTGATTGCAGCCCAAACAGGAATAGCAGGTTCCACTACCATTGGCGCTAACTGCCTCATAGGCGGACAGGTCGGATTTGTGGGGCATATAAAGATCGCGGATAGAACAAAGATTGCCGCTAAAGCTGGCATCTCTAAAAGTGTTCTTAAGCCGGACACAATACTTCAAGGAAATCCTGCCCTTCCTATAAAGGCATACCAGAAATTTCAAGTAGCTTTGCGTGGGCTAGTTCGTCAACATCAAGCTAATAGAGAAAGCTAATATGATTAATTCAAAACTTCAACACACTTTAAAATCAGAAATAGAGTTTTCTGGTGTTGGGTTACATACAGGAGAGGAATGTACGATGATGGTGCTTCCCGCGGAAGATAATCACGGCCTGAAGTTTACTAGAAGGGACATTGAAGGAAGCCCCATCATTGAGGCGCATACATCTAAGGTTACTGAGACTAAAAGATCCACTACATTAGAACAAAACGGAGCTAAGGTTCACACAACAGAACATATCCTAGCCTCGCTTTACGCATCTGGAGTTGATAATGCTTTGATATCACTTGATGGCCCTGAAATTCCAATTATGGATGGATCAGCAGAGATGTTTATGGGTGAGATAGAGAGAGTTGGGACGGATGAACAGAAGGCAAAGAGGAAGTTTTATAAATTCAGAAAGAACATAAGCTTCGAAGATTCTGAAAAAGAAATCGAGATGCTTGTCGTTCCGTCAAAGGACGATGAATTTAAGA